>ERZ773242.104-NODE-104-length-94716-cov-13.314639_pt1 | contig 94716 bp, 96 predicted proteins | sample MGYA00511077_ERZ773242 | MGnify/ENA primary metagenome ERZ773242 (study PRJEB29015, sample SAMEA2737754) | human gut metagenome | biome: human gut; feature: human-associated habitat; material: faeces | place: China | collected 2012 ... | reverse complement strand
TTTCTTTCTCGGGAAAGAAAATGGGGGGTGTGGTCTTGCCGCCCGCAGGCGGCATATCCCTCCGCGCTGTGCGCGGAAAATATTGTGTTCCTGCTATCGCAGGAACCTTATTTTTCCTCAGGATTGAGCTTTGCCAGCATATCGATCGCCATAGTATAGCTCTCGAACCCGTGTCCGCGGATCTGGGCGATGCAGGCGGGGGCGGTGACGGACAGGTGGCGGAACTCCTCGCGCTTCTGGATGTCGGACATGTGGACCTCGACGGCGGGGATGCTGACGGCCTTGAGCGCATCGTGGATGGCGTAGCTGTAATGCGTGTAAGCGCCGGGGTTGATGACGATGCCGTCGAACGCCGTGTCGGCCTCCTGAATGGCGTCGATGATCGCGCCCTCGTGGTTGGACTGGAAGCACTCCACGGCCACACCGCGGCTCTGTGCGTGCTCATAGATGCGGGCGCAGAGGGCGGCGTAGTCCTCCTTGCCGTAGATGTCCGGCTCGCGGCGGCCGAGCATGTTCATGTTTGCGCCGTTGATGACTAAGATTTTCATATGAGTATTCCTCCTGTGCTTGCCTTACGCCTGTTTGGCGGCGTGGGCGCGGTATTCCTTGCTTTTTTCAAGATAGAGCGCGGCGTTGGCCAGAATGCTCTCTTTTTCCTTGTCCGTCAGCTCGCGCACGACCTTGGCCGGGGAGCCGAGGATCATCGAGCCGTCCGGCGCGTTCATCTTGCCCGTGACAAGAGCGCCCGCGCCGATGATGCAGTCGTTGCCGATGACAGCGCCGTCGAGCACCGTCGCGCCCATGCCGACGATTACGCGGTCGCCGATGGTCGCGCCGTGGACGGTGGCGCAGTGGCCGACGGACACATCGTCGCCAATGGTGACCTTGTTGTGGATCAGGGCGAGGTCCTGAATGTTGCAGCGCTTGCCGATGCGCACGCTCTGCATCTCGCCGCGGCAAACACTGTTGTACCAGAACGCCGTGCCTTCACCCGCGACGACGTCGCCGAGCACCTGCGCGCCCTCCATGATGAGAATTTTGTCATCGGTGGAAAGACGGTTAAAATTCATAGACATGGTTTTTCTCCTTTGTGAGCGGGCAAGTGCCCGCAGTATCATTTTTTACAGGGCAAAGTTGCCGTTGACGAACACGGGAATCTCGCGCCCGTCTTTCGTCGTGCCGATGATGGAAAGGTCAGCGGTGCCAACCATGAAATCGACGTGCGTGTTGGAATCATTCAGGCCCGCGGCCTTGAGCTCTTCCTTGCTCATGGCCTCGCCGCCCTCGACGCACTCGGGGTACGCCTCACCGAAGGCGAGGTGGCAGGCCGCGTTTTCGTCGAAGAGCGTGTTGTAGAAGAGAATCTTCTGGTTTGAAATGGGACTGTCGTAGGGAACGAGCGCGACCTCGCCGAAATACGACGCGCCCTCATCCTCGGCGATGGCGGCTTTCAGGATGTCCTCGCCCTTTTCCGCGTGCGCCTCGACGATCTTGCCGTCCTTGATGACAAAGTGGAAGTTTTCAATGATGTTGCCGTTGTGCACGAGCGGCAGGGCTGCGTAAACGACGCCGTCAATGCCGTCTCTGAGCGGGGCGGTGAAGACCTCCTCCGTCGGCATATTGGCGACGAACGGAAAGCCTGCGCGGCTGGTGTTGTCGCCGCCGGCCCAGACGTGCGTCTCGGGGAGCTTGATGTTGAGGCTCGTGCCGAGGGAGTTCTGGTAATAGAGCGAGGTGAAGTGCAGCTCGTTGAGCTTTGCGATGCGGCTTTTGAGCAGCGCCACATGCTCGCGCCAGCGCGCGACGGCGTCGCCCTTGCCGCTGATGCGGACGGAGGTGAAGATCGCGTCCCAGAGCCTGTCCATCGCCTCCTGCTCGGGAAGAGCGGGGAAGACTTTCTTCGCCCAGCTCGGAATGGGGACGGACGCGACACACCAGGGGCAGGCATTGGACATTACGGCGCTTACGTAAGGCTGGATGGCCGTCTCGCTGCGGCTCGCGCGCGTCAGGCGGTCGGGGTCTACGCCGAGCAGCGCCTCAGGATCACAGGCGGAGATATTGAGAAATGCTGCGCCCTCGTCAGCATAGCCGTTGAGCATTTCCGCCTGCCAGGCGGGAAAGACGTCGAACACGGAGTCATCCGCGCGCAAAAAGCGCTCGCGTTCAAGAAAATCATCCGACCAGCGCATCACGACTTCGCGGCAGCCGACGTTATAGGCAGCGGCGGCGCACAGGCGTGCAAAATACGCGCACTCGACCGGGCAGCGGATCACGACGGCCTGACCCTTCTGCACATTCAGGCCCACTTCAATGAGCAGCTTTGCATATTCTCTGAGTTTTTCTTCCATGAAGATCCTCCTCAAAAAAAGAAGGCGGCTGTGCGTGGCACAGCCGCCTTTTCCTATCGCACGATGCCATACAACATGCATCATAACACAGTTCATGCGCGATTGAAAAGAGTTTTTCGTATTTTTATCAGATTCCGAGAAGAAGCGAGGCAAAATTGAAGTAGATCATCAGCGAGATGGCGTCCACGACCGTCGTGATGAACGGCGAAGCCATGACCGCGGGGTCGAAGCCGATCTTCTTGGCGAGCAGCGGCAGCGTACAGCCGACGACCTTGGCCGCAAACACCGTGACCACGAGCGTCAGGCAGATGACGAGCGCGACCGTGATGGTGATGGGATTGCCGAAGATCATCTTGTCGACGAGCATGAGCTTGACGAAATTCGCTGCGGCAAGCGTGGCGCCGCAGACGACCGCCACGCGGATCTCCTTCCAGATGACGCGGAAGAGGTCGGAAAATTCGATCTCGTCGAGCGAGATACCGCGGATGACCGTGACGCTCGCCTGTGAGCCGCAGTTACCGCCCGTGTCCATCAGCATCGGGATATAAGCCGTTAGAATGGCGAACGCGCTGAGCGCGTCTTCAAAGCGGGCGATGATCTGGCCGGTGAACGTGGCCGAGACCATCAGAAGCAGCAGCCAGGGGATACGGGACTTGTACGTATCCCAGACGCTCGTCTTGAGGTATGGCTTATCCGTCGGCAGCATAGCCGCCATCTTTTCGATATCCTCGGTCGTCTCCTCTTCCATGACGTCGATGGCGTCGTCGACCGTGATGATGCCGACGAGGCGGTCTTCCTTGTCGACGACCGGAAGGGCGATGAAGTTGTACTTCGAGAAGGTCTGCGCAACGTCCTCTTTATCCTCGAGCGTGGAGACAGAGATGACGTGCGTCTCCATGATCTCGTCGATGGTGTCGTCCTCATCGGAGAGGAGGATCGTTCGCAGCGAGACGATGCCCTGCAGCTTGCGCGCCGGATCGACGACATAGCAGACGTTGATGGTCTCTTTGTCCGTACCGGTGCGGCGGATACGCTTGAGCGCGTCCTCGACGGTCATATCGCGCTTTAAGTCGACAAACTCCGTCGTCATCAGCGCGCCCGCGCTGTCGTCGGGGTATTTGAGAATTTCATTGATGCTCTTGCGCGTGTCGGGGTCCGCGTGCTTTAAGATGCGCTTGACGACGTTCGCGGGCATTTCCTCCACGATGTCGACCGCATCGTCCAGATACAGCTCGTCAAGAACCTCTTTGAGCTCGGTGTTCGAAAAGCCGCGGATCAGCATCTCCTGCGCGTCGGGATCGAGCTCGACGAACACCTCCGCCGCGGGTTCTTTGGGAAGGAGCCGGAACAAAAGGGGAATGCTGTCCTCGTCCAAATCTTCAAAAAGCGAGGCGATATCCGCGGGCTCCAGGTCTGCAAGCAGGTCGCGCAGCGCGGTATATTGTTTTCGCTTGAGCAGATCCTCGATTCTTTCCAGCAGTTCGTCGCGCATTTCTTCAAAGCCGACCATACCGACTCCTCCTTTCTGAAGATAGTGCCAAATCAAAGTGTTCAGGTGAATTTTGCGATAAAAAAATCCCCCATATCCTGCGTCCGGCGACGCGGCTATGGGAGCGACAATCAAGAAACACCCGCCCCTGGCGAAAAGTTTCCTTACCGTTCAAGCTTTAGCATCACGAGGCGGTGAAACTGCATTAGATGGCACCTTGCTTTCGATGCAACCTGTTCAAACCCTCTCATAGTGTCTCCACTACTCCGCGGCAGCAGTCCGTATCCTTGTGGTAGCCTTACCTACCGGACGATGTATGAACTTAACGGCACTATATTATGCACATTTTCCCGTGCTGTCAACCCCTTTTCCGGCTTTATTTCTGTAAAAAGTATGTCATGGTGCGCTTTTGCGCTTCCCTTTCGTAATGGGCTGTGCTATACTACATAAATTAAAGAGAAATCGACTTTTGAGGAGGTGAGCATCGCCCTTGCAGCAGTATCTTGACCGGCACCGCTTTTTGAAAGGCATCTACCTGATGGTCAGGCGGTACTTCGATCATCATGTCGGCCGCGACAGTGCGGCGCTCACATACTACCTTTTGTTTGCGCTTTTCCCGCTTTTGATCTTTTTGAGCAACTTAGTCGGCATCATGTCCGTGGATATCAGCGGCTTTCTGTATGAAATTCGCGCATTCATCCCGCAGGAGGCGCTCGAGATCATCGAGCAGTATTTCACTTATGTCAGCCGCGATTCAAGCCCACGGCTTTTGTGGTTCTCACTGATTTTTTCCATTTACTTTCCTTACCGCGCGGCAAGCTCGCTTCTGGGCTCTGTCCGTCGGGCCTACGGCGAGCACCGGCCCACGCAGTTTTTGCGCTATCAGCTCAAGCTCCTGCTTTATACGCTGAGCCTGATTTTAATGGTCGTTTTGTCCATCGGACTGTCCGTCGTCGGCGGGCGGGTGCTGAACTACGTGTCGAGCCACCTGTCGGCCTATATCACGTTCAGCGACGGCTTCATCCGCCTGTGGTCGAGCCTGCGCTTTGTTATCATCGGCGGCATCGTATTCTTCCTCATCGCGATGATGTACGGCCTTGCACAGGAGTCGCACCGGATGAACCGTATCTGGCCGGGCGCGGTGTTCTCGCTCGTGATGTGGCTCGTATTGTCATTCCTTTTTTCGTATTATGTTGAAAACATCGCGCGCTACTCCGTCATTTACGGCACGCTCGGCGCGGTGATCGTATTGCTTTTGTGGCTGTATCTCGCCTCGGTCATGCTGATCATGGGGGCGGAATTCAACAGCGTTTTGATGGTGCTGCGTAAGCAGCACACGGCGGAAGCCGAAGAGAATTTAGGAGAAACACAGAAATGAAAATCATCATTGTCGGTATCGGTAAGGTCGGCTACGCCATCGCCGAGCAGATGACGGGCGAAAACCACGATCTGGTCGTCATCGACCGCAACAGCGCCGTGCTCGACCACGTTGACTCCATGCTCGACGTCATGTGTGTGGAGGGCAACGGCGCGAGCGCCAGCGTCCTTTTGGAGGCGGGCGTGCGCGAGGCGGACCTTCTCATCGCCGTTTCGGAAAACGACGAGGTCAACCTCATCTGCTGCCTGATGGCGAAAAAGCTCGGCGCGAAGCACACGGTCGCCCGCGTACGCAACCCCGAGTATTTCCGCGATGCACCGATCCTGCGCCGCGAGATCGGGCTTGATATGATCATCAACCCCGAAAATGCCGCCGCGCAGGAAATTTCGCGCATTCTGCGGGTGCCGTCTGCGTTCAGCGTGGAGACGTTTGCCCGCGGCCTTGTCGAGCTCATCGGCTTTCAGACCGAAGAGGGCGACAGCCTTGTCGGCAAGTCCCTCATCGACTACAACCGCGAAAATCCCAACAGCATCCTCATGTGCGCGGCCAAGCGCGGGGAAGAGGTCATCGTGCCGAACGGCTCGTTCGTCCCGCAGACGGGCGACCGCGTGTACGTCATCGGCACGCCCGCGGAGACGACGCGCGTGCTGCGCTCGATGGGCAGGGCCATGGCGCCCATCCGCCGCGTGAGCATCCTTGGCGGCAGCCGCATCGCACAGTACCTTGCCTGGGTGCTCACCGACATCGGCACGCACGTGACGATCGTGGAAAAGGACGAGGCCAAATGTCTCACGCTCGCGGAAAAGCTGCCGAAAGTCACCGTCATCCACGGCGACGGCACGAATCACGACCTGCTCGAATCCGAGGGTATCTTCCACTGCGACGCGTTCATCGCTGTGACGGACCGCGATGAGGAAAACCTCCTCATGGCGCTCACGGCGAAGCGCTACGGCGTGAAAAAGGTCGTGCCGAAGATGTCGCGCATGGGGTATCTCGACATCGTGAACCTCACGGGCCTCGACACGGTCATCTCGCCCAAGGCCATCATTGCAAGCCAGATCTCAAGTTACGTCCGCGGCCTTGCCAACTCGCAGGGCAGCGCGGTGGAGAGCCTGCACTATATCCTCGGTGGCGCGATCGAGGCGGTCGAATTCACCGCGACGAGTGCCACGCACTTTCTCGACCGGCCGCTCAGCGACCTGCATTTTCGAAACGGCCTGCTCGTTGCGGCCATCGTGCACAACGGCCGGATGGAGATCCCGAACGGCCATTCCCAGATCCATGCGGGTGACCGCGTGATCGTGGTGGCGAAAAAGCTCTTTTTGCAGGACCTCAACGATATTCTCGGCTGATGTGCCAGCTGCTTGCGGCAAGGAAGTTTCATTATGAACCAAAATCTTATTCTCAGAATCGTGGGCGTCATTCTCTGTATCGAGGCGCTTTGTATGATCCCGCCGCTGCTGCTGAGCGTGTTCGGCGGTGGTGTTGACCAGAGGGCCTTTTTGTACGCGCTGCTTATCTGCGGCGGCGTGGGAGTGCTGCTCTCGCTCATCCGCGCGGACAACGCGCGGCTCCAGACGCGCGACGGCTTTGTCTGCGTGGCACTGTGCTGGATCGCGCTGAGCGTGTTCGGCGCGCTGCCGTATTTTTTCAGCGGCAGCTGCAGCTTTATCGACGCCATTTTCGAGACCGTCTCCGGCCTGACGACGACCGGCGCGTCCATCTTCCCGTCGCCTGCGTCGCTGCCGCGGGGCATCCAATTCTGGCGCGCGCTCACGCAGTGGATGGGCGGCATGGGTATCCTCGTTCTCATGCTGGCGCTGCTGCCCAAGCTCAGTGAGGGCAGCGTGAACCTGATGAAAGCGGAATCCCCCGGCCCCATCAGCACAAAGCTCCGTCCCCGCACGGGTGAGACGGCGCGGATCCTGTACCGCATCTACATCGCGCTCACCGTGGCGGAGGCGCTGCTGCTGCGCATTGCGGGCCTCCCGCTGTTCGATGCGATCACCACGGCGCTGACGACGATCTCTACCGGCGGCTTTTCCATCCGGGATGCGAGCATCGCGTATTATCAGTCGCATCTTGTCAACTGGATCCTCATTTTCTTCATGTTTGCCGCAAGCGTGAACTTTACGCTCCTCTACCTCTGCGTGACACGCCGCTTCCGCGAGGCGCTCAAGAGCGAGGAGCTGCGCGTTTACTCGCTGGTCGTGGTCGGCGCGTCGGCGATGATCGCGGCGGACCTGATCGTGCGCACGGGGCGCGACATCGGCTCGGCCATCGAGAATGCGGCCTTTCAGGTAACAACGCTCATTTCAACGACCGGCTACTGCACGGAGGATTTTGACCTCTGGCCGCAGTTCTGCCGCTGTATCCTCGTGCTGGTGATGCTTTTCGGCGGCTGCGCGGGCTCTACGGCGGGCGGCGTCAAGGTCTCGCGCATCGTGCTTTTGTGCAAGTCGCTGCGGCGTGATCTGCGGCGCGTGATGCACTCGCGCGAGGTGCGCCCCATCACGCTCGACGGACATCGCGTGACGGAGGAGACCGTCTCGTCCGTTTCGGTCTTCTTCTTCACCTATATCTCGATTTTGCTGCTTGGCACGCTGATTTTGTCGCTTGACAACATCGACTTTACCGCGGCGTTCACCGCCTCGCTCACGGCCATCAGCAACGTGGGCCCGGGCCTTGGCGCAGTGGGACCGACGTGCAACTTCGGCTTCCTCTCCGGCATCAGCAAGCTCACGATGAGCGCCATCATGCTGCTCGGCCGTCTTGAGATCATGCCGCTGCTTGTCCTCTTAATGCCCTCTGTCTGGCGCAGAAAATAAAAGAAAATCAAAAAGGGTGGATCGCAATTTTGCAATCCACTCTTTTTGAAAAGGATTCGCCGTGCTTCGTCGCGTTGCCGATGGCAGCGCGGCTGCGACACACGCTCCGCACAAAGAGTAAATTCCGACGCGCCTGTCGTCGGAATTTACGATCAAACAGATTTCGCGTCTGCGGACGCGAAACTCTGCGAGGCGGTTTGCCTCCATTTTAGCAGCAGGGCCGAGTTTGTGATGACAAGCACACTGCCTGCGTTATGGACCAGCGCGCCGACAACAGGGTTCAGTGTGCCGGTGATGGCGAGCACGATGGCGATGAAGTTGAGCGTGAGCGAGAATGTTATATTGAGCTTGATGGTGCGCATCATGCGCTTGGAGAGCGCGATGAGGTGCGGCAGCTCCTTGACTTCGTCGTCGACGAGCGCGATATCCGCAGCGTCCACGGCGATGTCGCTGCACAGCGCCGCCCATTGCGATGCCGACATCGGCGGCCTTGAGCGCGGGCGCGTCGTTCACGCTGTCGCCGATCGTGCAGACCTTATCGCCCGCGGCCTGATAGGCGCGGATGTGGGCGAGCTTTTCGATGCCCGCGCGGGCGCGGGCGACGGTCAGCTCTTCGAGAAGACCGCCGAGCTGCATGATGAACGCGACCTCACCCGCGGTGAAGTCTTCGCCGATGCAGACCGACGCGATCAGCGCGATGCCGGAGATCACGAGCAGTGTGATATCTTTTTTTGTGCCGCCCAGCTCTAAAAAATGCTCCAGCTTTTCCATTGCCAGTTTCACGGAAGTGACTCTTTTTTGTACCATAGGGGGTATGGGCTTATTATACATATGGGGGTATAGGTTATAAAGCGCGCAAAAAGAGAGAAGCAGCACAAAACTGCTTCTCTTCTTTCGTGCAATTCTACTGAAAACGGGCGCGTGAGAGGGTTTATCTCCTGCTCAGCCCATGTTCGAAAAGCGCTCGACCGCCTTCGTAAAGTTCTCGATCGTTTTGTCCGCGTCGCCGTGCTCGATGCCGTCGCGCACGCAGTGCTTGATGTGCCCCTCGAGAACGACCTTGCCGCAGCCGTGCAGCGCGGATTTGGCCGCATTGATCTGCGCAAGAATATCCTCGCAAGGGACGTCCTCGTCCACCATGCGGTCAATGGCCTGCACCTGACCGATGATCTTTTTGAGCCGACGGTGCAGATTGTCGGCGTCCATACACTGTTTCATCGTTTGACCTCCATACCTGTTGGGGTATCTGCATTGTGCACTCTGCGCCGCGATTTTGCCAATATGCGCTGCCGCGCCGGTTTTGTGCGCCTTTGGCGAAAAAATGGCGTTTTGCGGCAATTTTCTCTTCCTCCGCGGTGTTGCAGAGCATAAAAAAGTGTGATAGGATATATTAGAAATAGCATGACCGGCGGCCATATTGCCGCCGGAGCGATTTTGAGGTATCCGAATGAAGAAAAGCGACAAAACACCCAAGCAGACCCACCGCCGCGCGGACCCGAACGTCATGGGTCTCCACGCGGACGTGGTGGAGCAGAATATCACCGAGACGCTGGAAACGAACTACATGCCCTACGCGATGTCCGTCATCGTTTCGCGCGCCATTCCGGAGATCGACGGTTTCAAGCCCTCGCACCGAAAGCTCCTTTACACGATGTACAAGATGGGGCTTCTCACCGGCGCGCGCACGAAGAGCGCGAACATCGTCGGACAGACGATGCGCCTGAACCCCCACGGCGACGCCGCGATCTACGACACGATGGTGCGCCTTTCCAAGGGCTACGGCGCGCTGCTGCACCCGTTCGTCGACTCGAAGGGCAACTTCGGCAAGGTCTATTCGCGCGACATGGCGTGGGCGGCCAGCCGATACACCGAGGCGAAGCTCGCGCCCATCTGCGCCGAACTCTTCCGCGACATCGACTCTGACACCGTTGATTTTGTCGACAACTACGATAACTCGATGAAAGAGCCGGCGCTGCTGCCAACAACGTTCCCGAATATCCTGGTCTCGGCCAACCAGGGCATCGCGGTCGGCATGGCGAGCCAGCTGTGCGGCTTTAACTTGGGCGAGGTCTGCGACACGACGATCGCCTTTTTGAAAAATCCTGAGGTGCGCATCAGCGAAACGCTGCTCGCGCCCGACTTCCCGACCGGCGGCGAGGTATTGTACGACCCGCGCGCCATCGAGGACATCTACAACACTGGCCGCGGCGGCGTAAAGGTGCGCGCCCGCTGGCGCTACGACAAAAAAGAAAATCTCATCGAAATTTATGAAATTCCCTACACCACCACGACCGAGGCCATCATGGACAAGGTCGCCGAACTCATTAAGGCGGGCAAGGTCAAGGAAATTTCCGACATGCGTGACGAGACCGATCTCTCCGGCCTCAAGCTGACGATCGACTTAAAGCGCGGTGCCGACCCCGACAAGCTGATGCAGAAGCTCTTCAAGGCGACGACACTGCAGGATACGGCGTCGTGCAACTTCAACGTCCTGATCGGCGGCATGCCGCGCGTGATGGGCGTGCGCGAGCTTTTAGACGAGTGGTGCGCGTGGCGCACCGAGAGCGTCAAGCGCCGCGTGTACTTCGTGCTCAAAAAGCGGCAGGACAAGCTGCACCTCTTAAAGGGCCTTAAAAAGATCCTGCTCGACATCGACAAGGCCATCAAGATCATCCGCGAGACGGAGAAGGAAGCCGACGTCGTGCCGAACCTGATGATCGGCTTCGGCATCGACCAGATCCAGGCGGAATATGTCGCCGAGATCAAGCTGCGCAATATCAACCGCGAGTATATCCTGAAGCGCGTGGAGGAGACGGCATCGCTCGAGGCGGAGATCGAAGACCTCGAGGATACGCTCGCGCGCCCGTCACGCATCCGCAAGATCATCGTCAGCGAACTTGAGGACGTGCGCAAAAAGTACGCCGAGCCCCGCCGCACCGGCATCCTCTACGACTATGCCGAGGACGCCGAGAGCGAGGAGGACGCCATCGAGGACTATCCCGTGACGCTGTTTTTGTCGCAGCACGGGTACTTTAAAAAGATCACGCCGCAGTCGCTGCGCATGTCCGGCGAGCAGAAGTTCAAGGAGGACGACGCGCTCAGCATGAGCGTGGAGAGCTCCAACGCCGCCGAGCTGATGTTCTTCACCGATAAGGCGCAGGTCTACAAGACGCGCGCGAGCGACTTTGCCGACGGCAAGGCGAGCCAGCTGGGCGATTACCTGCCCGCCAAGCTCGGCATGGACGAGGGCGAGAGCGTCATGGGCATGGTGCTGCCGGGCGACTACAGCGGCTATATGATCTTCTTCTTCGAAAACGGTAAGGCCGCAAAGGTCGAGCTGTCGGCCTACAAGACGACCTCGAACCGCCGCCGCCTGACCGGCGCTTACAGCGACAAGAGCCCGCTCAAAGCGCTGTTGCATCTCAAGGAAGACCGCGAGATCGCCGTCTATTCGACAGAGCCGCGCGTGCTGATCGTCAACACGGCGCTTCTTGGTGTGAAGACGACGCGCACGACGCAGGGCGTCGCGCTTTTGACGCTCAAAAAGAAGTACGTGCTCGACACGGTGCGCTTCCCGGAGGAGACCGGCATCACCGACCTTGCCCGCTACCGCGGCCGCAGCATTCCCGCGACGGGCGCGCTGCTCAAGACGGAGGACAGCGACGACAAGCAGCTCTCGCTGATTTGACGTCGGAAGCCTGAGAGAAACATATGAGGGGAGAAAATTTATGAAAAATAAAAAACTGCGCGAGCAGGTGAAAAGCTATATCATTGTCACGCTTGCCTGCGTGCTGTATGCCTTGTCGTTCGATTGGTTCTATGCACCGAATGGCTTTACGGTCGGCGGCTTTACGGGTATTTCGCAGATCATTAACTTTTTTGCACCCATTCTGCCGGTCGGTACGATGGTCATCGTGCTCAATGTGCCGCTTTTTATCGTGGGACTTAAAAAATTCGGCTTCGCATTTTTGTGCAAGTCCATCTACACGATGACGCTGAGCTCCATTTTGATCGACGTTGTCGCGGCCATCCACGAGTTTGCGCCCATGGACCCGCTGCTTGCGTGCCTGTACGGCGGCGTGACGCTCGGCATCGCCTCGGGACTTTTATTCCGCGAGGAGACGACGACGGGCGGCTCGGAGCTCGGCGCGTGGATCGTGCGGTCGCACGTTGAACGGCTGTCAATCGGCAACATCTGCCTTGGCATCGACCTGACGATCATTCTGATCTACGCCGCGGTGTTCCACAGCCTCAACAACGCGCTCTACGGCGCGCTCGCGCTCTATATCACGACGAAGGTGCTCGATCTGGTCGTCTACGGTCAGAACACGGCGAAGGTCGCCTACATCATCAGCGACAAGTATGAGGAGATCATGCAGGAAATGCTGCGGCGTGACATGGGCGTGACGCTCCTGAACGGCAAGGGCGGCTACACGGGCGCGGAGCGTCCGCTGCTGTTCTGCGCCATCCGCAAGAAGGAAGCGGTTTCGATCAAGCGCTATATCAAGGAGCTCGACCCCGACGCCTTTTTCATCGTCTGCGACGCGAGCGAGGTGCTCGGTGAGGGCTTTGGCGAATACGACCCGCAGGGCCTCTAAGGATATCAGGATACACGGAGGAAGCAGGAATGGATCTTACGACGGTGGAGAAGAATCTCAAAGAGCGCGGCTTCAAGGTGTCCGCCTTCGCGACGGCGAAGGAAGCGGCGGACTATCTGAACGCGCAGATCGACGGAGAGAGCGTGTCGTTCGGCGGCAGCATGACGCTCTCTCAGATGGGGCTTTTTGAAAGCCTCGGCAAGCACAACAAGATGTTCAGCCACTGGAACGTGCCCGACGGCATGAACGCTGCCGAGGTGCTCAAAAACGCCTCGACGTGCGACAACTACCTGCTCTCGGCCAACGGCCTTGCCGAAACGGGCGAGATCATCAACATCGACGGGACGGGCAACCGTGTGTCCTCGTCGCTCTATGGCCACAAGAGGGTGTGGTTCGTCGTCGGCAGCAACAAGATCGCGCCGACCTATGACGAAGCGCTCTGGCGTGCCCGCAACATTGCTGCACCGAAAAACGCGCAGCGCCTCGGCGTGAAGACGCCGTGTGCCGTGAACGGCGACCGCTGCTACGACTGCAAGAGCCCGCAGCGCATCTGCCGCGGTCTTGTCGTGCTGTGGGAGGCCATCCGCAGCTGCGAGACCGAGGTCGTGCTCGTCGACGAGCCGCTTGGCTACTGAGAAAGAGAGATTTCGCCCAAAAGGAGGGAGCGCCGTGCGCAAAAAGTTCATTCCGCTTTCGCTGGCGCTCTGCCTGACGCTCTCGGGCTGCGGCGGCAACGTCGTGCTTGAGCGTTCCTACAGCGTTTCCACGCCGCACAGCGAGGTCTACTGGGAAAACGAGGGTGCGGACACCCTGCGCGCCGACAGCTATCAGGACCTCGTCAATGCGCTGCTGCTGCTCCTTGGCGAGCACAGCGAGGAAGGCGTTGTGCGTATTTACAGCGAGGAAGACGCCGCGGCCATGGCCGAGCAGGCCTGCAAGGAAGTGCAGGAGGAGACGGCGCTGGGCGCGTATCTTCTTGACTACATCAGCTACACCGACACGCAGGAGCGCGCCTATTACGAGATGCACGTGCGCCTCGGCTACCGCCGCACGGCGGAGGAGCAGGCGGGCATTGTCACCGCGACGAGCACCGAGGCGCTGCCTGACCTTCTGCGCCTGACGGCGCGCGAGGGCGCGCTCAGCCGCATCGCCGTGCGCTTCACGTACTTCACCGCGGACCGTGACGGCATCCGCGACATGGTACGATCTGTGCAGGAGGAGGTCGACACCGGCTTCACCGAGCCGTGGCAGGTGAACTTCTACCCCGATACCGACGATGTCGGCATTGTCGAGGTCGTGCTGCGGGAAGCGTAAAAAAGGATAAGAAAAGAGCCTGAACAAAGCGTTCAAGCTCTTTTTGTGCTTTATAGGGGAGAGAAAACGTTAGGAGAGGATCGCGCGGTCGTTGGCGAACTCGTCGCCGCTGGCCTTCGTGAACTGCTCAAGAAGATCGGGCACGGTCAGCTTCTTCTTCTCCTCGCCCGCAATGTCGAGGATGACGTGGCCGTCGTGCAGCATGATGAGGCGGTTGCCGTACTGAATGGCATCGCGCATGTTGTGCGTGATCATCAGCGTGGTGAGCTGGCCCTCGCGCACGATGCGGTCGGTGAGCTCCATGACCTTGGCGGCGGTCTTCGGGTCGAGTGCCGCGGTGTGCTCATCGAGCAGCAGCAGCTTGGGGCGCTTGAGCGTTGCCATCAGCAGCGTGAGCGCCTGGCGCTGGCCGCCGGAGAGCGTCGAGACCTTCGTGGTCAGGCGGGACTCAAGGCCGAGGCCGAGACCGCCGAGCAGCTCGCGGTACTGCTCCTTTTCCTCCTTCGTCACGCCCCAGGAAAGACCGCGGCGCTGGCCGCGGCGGGCGGCGAGGGCGAGGTTCTCTTCGATCCACATCGAGGGGGCGGTGCCCATCATCGGGTCCTGGAACACGCGGCCGATGAATGCCGCGCGCTTGTGCTCGGGCAGGTTCGTGACGTCGGAGCCGTCGATGATGACCTTGCCGGAGTCGACAAAGAACGTGCCGGCGGTGGCGTTGAGCATCGTGGACTTGCCCGCGCCGTTGCCGCCGATGACGGTGACGAAGTCGCCGTCGTTCAGCGTCAGACTCAGGCCGTTCAGCGCGGTCTTGGCGTTGATGGTGCCGGGGTTGAAGGTCTTATAAAGTTCCTTGAGTTCAAGCATGGCCATTGCCTCCGTTCTTTGCGCTCTGGGGCTGCACCTTGCGGCGGAACATCTTGCTCTTCCAGTAGGGGATGGCGAGGAAGACCGCCACGATCAGCGCCGTGATGAGCTTTAAGTCGTTGGTGTTCAGACCGAGCTGCAGCACGATCTGGAGCACGATGTAGTAGATGATCGCGCCGATGGAAACGGCCAGCAGCGTGAGGCCGAAGTTCGTGAAGATCTTGCCGAAGATGACCTCGCCGATGATGACGGCGGCAAGGCCGATGACGATGGCGCCGCGGCCCATGTTGATGTCGCTCGAGCCCTGATACTGCGCCAGCAGCGCGCCGGAGAGGGCGACAAGACCGTTCGAGACCATCAGGCCAAGCACGATATTCGAGTTCGTGTTGATGCCCTGTGCGCGCGCCATGTGGGGGTTTGCGCCGGTCGCGCGCAGCGAGCTGCCCTTCTCCGTGCCGAAGAACCAGTACAGGATGGCGATGACCGCGGCTGTGAAGAGAAGCAGCAGCGGCAGGGGATTGTTCATCGAGAGCTCGCGCACATAGCGCTGCGAAAGCAGCAGCGGATATTTATCAACGCTGAGTGCCTGGTTTGCCTTGCTGTCCATGATGCGCAGATTGATCGAATACAGCGCAAGCTGCGTCAGGATACCGGCGAGAATGGCCGGAATACCGCAGCGCGTGTGGAAAAGACCGGTGACGAGGCCTGCCAGCATACCGGCGAGCATCGCGCACAGCAGGGCGATCCAGGGATTGAAGCCGCCGCGGATCAGCATGACGCAGACAGCGCCGCCGGTTGCCAGCGAGCCGTCGACGGTCAGATCCGCCACGTCCAGAATGCGGAAGGTGATGTAAACGCCGATGGCCATAATGCCCCAGGCGAGACCCTGTGCGGCAGCGCCGGGCAGGGCGTTCATCAGCGACGAAAGAAAACTCATGGGTTCTCTCCTCCTATCTCTTGTTGAGGCAGGAACGGGCTAAGCCCGTCCCTGCCTGCGGGGGGATGTGATCAGATTACTCTTCGATGGCAGTGTAGCCCTCGAGAGGCTCGATGCCGAGCGTCTCGCACATGGAGGCGTTGTACTTCGGGGTGGCCTCGGTGAACTCGATGGGCATCTCGGAGATGTCGGCCTCGCCGGTCAGGATCTTGGCGGCCATCTTACCGGTGGTCACGCCGAGGTCATAGTAGCTGATGGAGAGGGTCGCGATGCCGCAGCCCTTGCAGATGCCCTCTTCGCCGCAGATGGCAGGCACGCCCGCGGGAACGAGAACGTTTGCGATGGCCTCGGTGTTGGAAGCGGCGGTGTTATCGGTGGGGACGTAGACAACGTCGGAGTAGTCGGCAGCGGACTGCGTGACGGAAGCGACGTCGTTGGTGTCGGTAAAGGCAAATTCCTTCGTTTCAATGCCCTTATCGGAGAGGCACCTGGCGACCTCTCCGATCTGGTAGCGGGAGTTGGGCTCGGCGGAGCAGAATAGCAGGCCGACCTTCGTGGCATCGGGGAACCACTCGGTGATCATGTTGGCCTGAGCCTCGAGGTCAGCGAGGTCGGAGGTGCCGGAGATGTTGCCACCGACAGTGCCGTTGAAGTCGTCAATATCAAGAGCAACGCCGTAAGCGGTGATGGAAGTGCCGAGGATGGGGATGTCGCTCGTGGCGGCAGCGGCGGCGGTCAGCGCGCCGGTGGCGTTCGCCATGATGAGGTCAACGCCGTCGGAAACGAAGCCGTTGACGATGGTGGAGCAGTTGGCGTTGTCGCCGGAAGCGTTCTTGTTCTGGAATTCGACCTGGCCGGGCAGAGCCTCATTCAGCGCGTCGATGAAGCCCTGGGTGGCAGCGTCGAGTGCCTCGTGCTGCACGAGCTGGCAGATGCCGACGGTGTACTTCGTGCCTTCGCCGTCGGTGCTGCCCTGATTGTCGTCCTGTGCGGCCTTATCGCCGCAGCCGGTCAGACCCACGCTCAGGCTGAGAACGAGGGCAAGAGAGGCAACAAGAGAAATGATGCGTTTGGTATTCATGCTTTTTTTCCTCCAATTTTTATTTCTCGCTGATAACAATAAAACCCGCTGTAAGGACTTGTGGTCCATACGGCGGGTTCCTTGACTCAACTCTTTTTGAAGTGACCTTCAAGTGTTGGTTCGAAAGACCTTTCAGCTACGGGCATCACAAATCGCTCTTACCTTGTCCTTAAAGTAAAAGTAAGAGTAATAGTAAAAGCGATATGCAACGTTGCTTACAACAGTCTTCATCACTCAAGCTCCAAGTCCTTTCAAAAAGGATGGTAGTAATATAGCACACACAAAAATGGCCGTCAATAGCATTTTTATCCAAAAAACACCATTTATGTAGGAATTTGGCAGGGCACAGCACCGAAAAGCATGTTGTTTACATTAGGAAACGGCATGGGTGTGCTCGCAAAGCTCATTGATCTTCTGTTGTAAGCCCTTGAAATCCTCAAACGACTCGGGCCTGCGGCGCGGATCGCGCAGCAGTGCCGCGGGGTGATACACGGCCATCATCTGAAAGCCGTTCTTTTCGAACCACTGCCCGTGCTCACGCGTGATCTTGAAGTCAGGCTTGATGATGCGCATGGCCGCGATGCGTCCGAGACAGACAATAATCTTGGGCCGCAGCAGCGCGACCTGACGGCGAAGATACCCGATACAGGCGTCCTGCTCCACGCCGAGCGGGTCGCGGTTTTCCGGCGGGCGGCACTTGACGATGTTGGCGATATACACATCGTCGCGCTTGAGGCCGATGATCTCAAGCATGTCGTCGAGCAGATGACCGGCCCTGCCGACGAATGGCACGCCCTGCGCATCCTCGTTCGCGCCGGGGCCTTCGCCGATGAATAAAACTTCAGCATTCTGATTGCCGACGCCGAAGACGACGTTCGTGCGCGTCTCCCACAGCGAGCATTCGCGGCAATTTTTACAGTCGTGTTCCAGAGCTTCCCAGGTATCAGGCATAGTTGTGTTCTCCTGTCGATTTTTTGTCATTTTACCATGATTCGCCGCGCTTTGCAACGCGCGCGGCACGCATTTTTCCATCTGCGCGAGCCATACTGAAAAAAACGGACGCGGAGGAAGAAATGGATCATATCTGGTACTGGTTTGCTTACAGCTTTTTGGGCTATTGCTTGGAAAAGCTCTTCGCCGCAGCGACAAGCTCGAGCCACCGGCTGCGGCGGTGCTTCGTGTTCCTGCCGCTGTGTCCGGTGTACGGCTTTGCAATGGTCACGATTTTATTGCTGGGGGCGGAAAAGCTCCCCGGCGCGTGGGAGCAGATCTTGCTCGGTATGCTCGCGGCGACGGCGATGGAATACGCCGTGCACTGGGGCTATGAAAGGCTGTTTCAAGTGCAGTTCTGGGATTATTCTTCGACCAAATGCGACGTGAACGGCCGCATCTGCCTGCCGTTTTCCATCTGCTGGGGAATATTGTCGATGCTCGCCGTGCGGTATGTGCAGCCGGTTCTGGAGGGCTATGCCGCACTGCTTCCAGAGTGGGCCGCGGCGCCGGCGGTGTTCCTCGTCACGCTTGACGGCATCCTGACCGCGCGCGTCCTGCTCACGACGCACGATATCGACGCTTTGACGCCGCGAACGTTGCTCCGAAGTAAAAGAAGGCGAACCGCCTGACGGTTCGCCTTCCTGACTTTATTCATAAATGTTTTTCGATCCAGCTCCACAGGTCGTTATAGACCACGGCACGGCAGTCTTCGTTCAGAATCTCGTGCCGCAGGCCCTTGTAGAGCTTCAGCTCCACGTCGCGCACGCCGGCGCGGCGGAAGGCCTCGTATGCGCGCTTGACGCCCTTGCCCATCTCGCCGACAGGGTCCTTGTCGCCGGAGATGAAGAGAATGGGCGTGTTGCGGTTCATCGACGCGATGTTTTTCGGCGTGCTGATGAAGCGGATGCCGCCGAGCATCTCGTAGAAGAGGCCGATGCTCGCCTTCTGACCGCAGAGGGGGTCGGCAATGTAGGCGTCAACATTGTTGTCGCTCGCGCTGAGCCAGTCGACCTCCGTGCGGTTGGGCGCGAACGCCTTGTTGTAAGCACCGAAAGCCAGCGCCTCCACGCGCGGAGAGTGCGCCTGGAAGCCGTGGCGCTTGCCCGCGGCCTTGGCAATGGCGCGCCCGCCCGCGACGATCGCGGGGGACTGGTGCCCCGTGCCCATGATGATGGCGGCGTCGACGGTGCCGGGATAGCGGATGAGATAGGTGCGCGTCAGGAACGAGCCCATCGAGTGGCCCATGAGAAAATAGGGAACATCGGGATATTTTTCCTTCGTGCGGCAGCGTAGGGCGTACATGTCGTCCACAACATGTTTCCAGCCGTCGCGCGGGCCGAAATAGAGCGTGTCGGCGTCCTTCTCGGCGGAAAGGCCGTGGCCGAGGTGGTCGTTCGCCACGACGGCAAAGCCGTGCTCGGTCATGAATTCGGCAAACGGCGCGTAGCGCATGCCGTATTCCGCCACGCCGTGCGCGATCTGTAAAACGCCGATGATCTCACCGCTCTCGGGCGTCCACTCCGCCGCGTGAATGCGCGAGGAGCCGTCCGACGAGGGAAAGTAAAATTCCCTGCAAATAGCCATGGCGCAAAACCCTCCTGCATGATATAATCTTATTCATTAGTATAGCATAAGGCGGTCCAAATGAACAAGGGGGTATCTTCATGCAGCGGTATATTTTGGCGCTCGATCAGGGGACGACCAGCTCGCGTGCCATTCTGTTCGGGCGCGATGGCAGTGTCGGCGGACACGCGCAGCAGCCGTTTCGGCAGTATTATCCGCAGCCCGGCTGGGTCGAGCACGACCCGAACGAGATCTGGGAGAGCGAGCGCGCCGTTGCCGCGCAGGCCTTGCGCGAATCGGGCCTTGGCCGCGCGGTCGCGGCGATCGGCATCACGAACCAGCGCGAGACGACGATTCTTTGGGATCGCGCGACGGGCGAGCCCATCCACAACGCCATCGTCTGGCAGTGCCGCCGCACGGCGGACATCGCGGATGCCCTTCGCGAAAAGCGCGGCGTGAGCGAGCTTGTGGCCGAGAAAACGGGATTGCACATCGACGCCTACTTTTCCGCGACGAAGATCAAGTGGCTGCTCGACCACGTCCCCAGCGCGCGGGAAAGGGCCGAGCGCGGCGAAATTTTATTCGGTACGGTGGAGACATGGCTCATCTGGAGGCTGACGGGCGGCAAGGTCCACGTGACGGACTACTCGAACGCCAGCCGCACGATGCTCTTCAACATCCACACGCTTTCGTGGGATGAAGAGCTCTGCGCGCTGCTGGACATTCCGATGAACATTCTGCCGCGTCCCGTGTCCAACTCCGAAGTCTACGGCACGGTGGCGGAGGGCATCGAAGGGCTCGAAGAGCTCGTGGGCGTGCCGATCTGCGGCGCGGCGGGTGACCAGCAGGCGGCGCTGTTCGGGCAGGGCTGCTTTACGCGCGGACAGGCGAAGAACACCTACGGCACGGGCTGCTTCACGCTGATGAACGTCGGCGGCGCGCCGGTGCGCTCGCGCGCGGGACTGGTGACGACGGTGGGCTGGAGCTTAAACGGCGAGACGACCTACGCGCTCGAGGGCAGCGTCTTCAACGCGGGCTCGGCCATTCAATGGCTGCGCGACGAGCTGCAAGTCATTTCGACCTCGCACGAGTGCGACATTCTGGCAGAATCCGTTCCCGACAGCGGCGGCATTTACTTAGTGCCCGCGTTCACGGGCCTCGGTGCGCCTTATTGGGACATGTACGCGCGCGGCTGCGTCGTGGGCATCACGCGCGGCACGACGAAGGCGCACTTCGCCCGCGCAGTGCTCGAATCCATCGCCTATCAGGTCACCGACCTGATGACCGCCATGCGGCAGGACGCCGGCTGCGAGATCTCTGTCCTGCGTGTCGACGGCGGCGCGAGCGTCAGCGATTTGATGATGCAGTTTCAGGCGGATTTGCTGCGCATTCCGGTCGACCGGCCCGCGATGGTCGAGACGACAGCGTTTGGCGCGGCATCGCTCGCGGGTCTGGCCGCGGGTGTGTGGAAGGACTTGGACGAGCTGAGCACGCTCCGGTGCAGCGAGCGCGTCTTCACCCCCGAGCGGGCGCAGTACGAGTGTGAGGAGCTGTACCGCGGCTGGAAGCGCGCCGTCGGCTGCGCGCAGGGCTGGGTCGAGAAAAAGTGAACGCTGTCACAAAAAATTTATACTTTTGTCGTAAATTATCCATTGAAATGAAAGCCCCGGTAGCTTATACTGTCAATAACAAAGCCGAGGACACGGTTTGAAAGGAGAAAGTATTATGGCATTTTTCGATAACTTCAGCAAGAAGGTTCAGGACGTCGCGTTCGTGGCGACTGAGAAGGCGCAGCAGGTCGCGGCCGCTGCCGGTGAAAAGGCAAATGCCGTTGCCGATAAGGCCAAGACCGAGTATGAGATGGCATCTGAGCGCCGCAGCATGGACAAGAACTACCGCGCCATCGGCGAGTGGTATGTCTCCACGCTCGAGGGTGACGCGCCCGAAGCGGTCGCCGATATCGTCGCGGCCATCAAGGCCTCTCAGGAGAAGCTCGCTGCTTACGAGGCCGCCAAGGCTGAGGCTGCCGCTGCCAAGAAGGCGCATGAGCCCATCATCGAGGTGACCATCGAGAAGGACGCGGAAGAGAAAGCGCCCGCTGCGGAGGAACCCAAGGAGCCTTCCGAAGCCGAGGAGACCAAGGAGGACTAAATCCTTCCCAATGTGCGGCGCAGCTCTGGCTGCGCCGCTTTTTTCCAGCTTAGGGCAAATCTGGTCTGCATAATTTGTTTTGTTTTGACTATATGAATAATACCAGGACGGGATATAATACGGCCAACAACCAAAACAAAGGAGCACCCAATCATGAACGATAAAAAGATCAGAAAGCTTGTCCTTGCCGCACTGCTTGCGGCGCTTGTCTGCGTGGCGACGATGGTCGTGCAGATCCCCTCTCCGATGCAGGGCTATGTGAACCTGGGCGACTGCTTCGTGCTGCTGTCCGGCTGGCTGCTGGGCCCCTGGTATGGCTTTGCGGCGGGCGGCATCGGCTCGATGCTGGCAGACATTTTCCTCGGCTATGCGCACTACGCTCCGGGCACCCTGGTCATCAAGGGCGTGATGGCGCTGGTCGCTGCGCTGATGTATGAAAAGATGGGCCGCACTGCGACCTCCCGCATCGCCGGCGGCGTTGTGAGCGAGATCATCATGGTGCTCGGCTATTTCGGCTACGCTTCTCTCCTGCTGGGCAAGGGCCTTGCCGCTGCGGCAAGCATCCCCGGCAACATCTTCCAGGGTGCGGTCGGCCTCGTGGTCGGCGTGCTGCTGGTCACGGTGCTTGAGCGCGCCAAGGTGACGGAGAAGCTGGCATAATAAATTTCTAAAGAGGTGTCAGATCATGGCGGGAATCGTACATGAGGTAGAAAATCATCGTCTGGTGGAACAGGCGGAGCAGGAGGCGGCAGAGGCGGCGCGCGAGCTTGCGGAGATCGCACATCTGCGCCGCGGACAGATCGTCGTCATCGGCTGCAGCACGAGCGAGGTCGTGGGCCATCAGGTCGGCAGCTGGTCGACGCCGGAGGTGGCGGACGCCATCTTCCGAGGGCTCTCCAGCGTATTTTCGCCCATGGGCGTGTATCTTGCCGCCCAGTGCTGCGAGCATTTGAACCGCGCGCTGATCGTGGAGCACGAGGCTGTGCCGAACGGCGAGATCGTCAACGTCCTGCCTCAGCCCAAGGCGGGCAGCTCGTTTGCGACGGCCGCGTACAAAGCGTTCCGCCATCCCGTGGCGCTCGAAGAGATACACGCCGACGCCGGACTTGACATCGGCGGCACGCTGATCGGCATGCACCTCAAAAAGGTCGCCGTTCCCGTTCGCTTGAAGCAGAACCGCATCGGTCAGGCCATTGTGCTGGCCGCGCGGACGCGTCCCAAATTCATCGGCGGCGAGCGTGCGATCTACGATGAGTCTCTCAAAGACGGTTATCCTGATTTCACCGATTGAACCAACACAGCAACAGAAAAAGCGCGATGCCCGATCTCGGGCGTCGCGCTTTTTCGTCGGTTCCTATCAAATTTTTCAGGCGAGGAAGCCCTTGAGAATCGTGTCTTCGGCCTCCTCCTCGGTGAGACCAAGGGTCTGGAGCTTTAAGAGCTGGTCGCCTGCGATCTTGCCGATGGCAGCCTCGTGGATGAGCTGCGCGTCGGTCGAATTCGCGGTGATGGCGGGGATGGATTCGATCGTGGCCTTGCCCATGATGATCGAGTCGCACTGCACATGGCCGAAGCACTTGCTGTTGCCGACGACCACGGGGTGGAAGATCTGCTTGGACTCATCCTGCGCAACAGAGCGGGAGATGACGCGGCCGCGCGCATCTTCGCCGTTGAGCTCGATCTCCATGTCGCTCTCGGCGTGCTGTTTGCCGTGAGTGAGAAGGCGCTCGGTGATGACGGCCTCGGCGCCCTTGCCGCAGACGATCTTCGTCTTGCGCACGGTGGAGTCGATGCCGCGGATCTGCACGGTCTCCATCTGGATGCTCGCGCCCTCGTCAAGGTAGACGATCGTGGTGGGGTTCATCACGCGAGAACCCTCGCCGTCGCCCTCGCCGTAGTGCTTTTCCACATAGCGTACGTGGGAGTTTTTGGAGACGTAGAACGTGTGGACGCCGTCGTGGCGGCTCTCGTTGCAGCCGGAGTTGTGGATGCCGCAGCCTGCGACGATGTCGACGTCGCAGTTTTCGCCGACGTAGAAGTCGTTGTAGACCATTTCGGTCACGCCGCTCTTGCTGATGATGACGGGGATGTGGCACTGCTCGCCCTTCGTACCGTCCTTGATGCGGATGATGATGCCGCTTTTGCCCTCGGGCTGCGGGTCGATGGCGATGTGCTCGGTGGACTGGCGCGCCTCGCATCCGCTGTCCTTTCGAATGTTGAACGCGCCGACGGGCTTGCCCGTCAGGTCGGCGATCTTTTCAAGCAGGGAAGCGTCGATTTCGGTGATCATATTGTGAAACCCTCCTTACTTGTTCAGCACCGGGCAGGAGCCCAGCGTGTCCGCCATGATGAGCGGGAAAATCTCTTCTGTGCTGCCGCGGTGCTTGAGCTCGCCGCCGCCCACGACGACGATCTCGTCGGCGAGCTGGATGATGCGCTCCTGATGCGAGATGATGATCATCGTCGCAAGCTCGCGCTGGCGCAGCTGCTCGAACGTCTCAGTCAGGCGGGCGAAGCTCCACAGGTCGATGCCGGCCTCAGGCTCGTCGAAGATCATCAGCTCGCTGCCGCGGGCAAGGAGCGTTGCGATCTCGATGCGCTTGACCTCGCCGCCGGAGAGGGAGACGTCGACCTCGCGGTCGAGATAGTCGTTGGCGCAGAGGCCTACCTGCGTGAGGTACTTGCAGCACTTGTCCTTGCTGAGGTTTGCATCGCCCGAGGCGATGGTCAGAAGGTTGCGCACCGTGATGCCCTTGAAGCGCGGCGGCTGCTGAAAGCCGTAGCTGATGCCGAGTTTTGCGCGCTCGGTGATGCCAAGGTGCGTGATGTCCTGACCGTTGAAGAGGATCTGGCCGCCCGTCGGCGTGACAAGGCCCATGATGACCTTGGCGAGCGTCGTCTTGCCGCCGCCGTTGGGGCCGGTGAAGACGATGAGCTTGCGGTCAGGAATGTCGATGGAAATGTCGTTTAAGATCGTCTGCTCTCCCTCAGGGGTGGAGACGGTATAGGTGATGTGCTTCAGTTCCAGCATGAAAAGAAGACCTCCTTACAGAAACTGCCATTGCTTGTCTTTAGTATGAACCGGATGGCAGAGAATGAAAAGTTGCAAATGCAACAAAATGCACAAAAATACAAAACAAATGTAGTTTACCAGAAAAAATGGAAAAAATCAACGAGAGAGGTGCGATTTTCAAGATTTTCTTTTTCCCTGCGGGAAATAGGGAAATATCGGCTCTGCACGCCTGAAAAATGCACGCATAGGATAGAGACGAGAACCGTTCCGGAAAGGGGAAGAAGAACATGACGGAAATAAAAAAGCCCTGCGCCTGCGACTATGAAGCATGCCGCGAGGTGTGGAAGCGCGTCGCGCCGGGGGAGGACCCGTACCCGATGGCGGACAATGCAAGCACACAGATGAGCGCACAGGATAGCGAGCTCACGCTCCCGGGCGCGGAGGCGAACCCTTGCTGCATGGGCAGCGAGGCAAGCGTATCGGTCGAGGTGCTGCAGGGCTTTCTGCGCGAGGAACTTGGCGACGCGCAGGTGTACGCGTATCTCTCCTCGTGCACGCCGCGGCGCGAGATGGCGCGAGCCTTCCGCGCGCTGAGCGAGGACGAGAAGCGCCACGCGCGCGATCTGGCTGCCGCGATCTACTTAATCACCGGCAAGGCATACTGCCCGCGCGTGTGCGTGGAGCAGCCGGATACGTGCGACCTCTGCGCGCTGCTGCGCAGTCTCTACCATGCGGAGGCCTGTGCGGGCTACAATTACGCCCGCGCGGGAGAGGAGACGCTGGACCTGTGCCTCAGCAAGCTGTTTGCGACGATGAGCGAAGACGAATACCGCCACGCAGAGCTCTTGATGAAGCTCCTCGGGCGGAAGATGAACGTCTGACGGGCAGAAAAAAGCGGAGCAGGAGAAATCCTGCTCCGCTTTGCTGTGCTTGGGTCATTCGATCGAGATGATATAGTAATAGACCGGCTGGCCGCCGCAGATCAGATTGACCTCGGCATCCGGGCACTTGCGGGTGAAGGCGTCGCACGCCTTGCGCGCGTCCTCTTCATTCACATCCTCGCCGTAGAAGACGGTGATGAACTCCGCTTCGCGGGACGCTGCCTCGTCGGAGAGCCCGTCGAGCAGCGCGGAGACGTCGCGGTCGGTGCCGAGCAGCTTGCCGTCCAGAAGTGCCAGATAATCGCCCTCGTGGATGTCGAAGCCGTCAAAATCGGAATTGCGCGCGGCGTAGGTGATCTGCGCGGTGGAGACGCACTGCGCGGCGTCCGTCATCGCCTTGGCGATGGCGTCTGCATCGCTCATGTCGGGATCGACGGCCATCATCGCGCTCACGCCCTGCGGGATGGAGGCGGTTGGGATGACCACGACGGTCTTCTCCGTCAGGCCGATGCACTGCTGTGCGGCCATGATGATGTTCTTGTTGTTCGGCAGCACGAAAACGGTGTGCGCTGGGACCTTTTTGATCTCCTTGAGGATGCTCTCGGTCGAGGGATTCATAGTTTGTCCGCCGCTGATGACGCCGTCGGCGCCAAGGTCGGTGAAGACGTTCGCAAGGCCCTTACCCGCGCAGACCGCGAGGAAGCCAAAGTCCTTTTCGGGCTCGGCTTCACCGGCATTTTCGTGCTCGGCGGCTTCGAGCTCCTGCTCGATGGCCTCAAGGTCGTCGGTGGACTGGGCCTTGCCGCCCGCGGCAAGCTGCTGGGCCTGCGTGCGCATGTTCTCGATCTTCGCGAGCTCGAGCGTGCCGTACTTCTGCGCCTCGGTCAGCGCCTCGCCCGGAATGTCGGTGTGAACGTGGACTTTGAAAGCCTCGTCGTCCTCGCCGATGACGAGCGAATCGCCGATGCCGTCGAGGAAGCGGCGGAACGGCTCAATGCTGCGTCCGCTCTTGCGGACGATGAATACGGTGTCGAACGTGAAGGTGATGTCCTCTTCGTTGAGCATGGCAAAATCGGCCTTCTCCTGTGCATTCTCTTCGGTGAGCTCGGGGCGCTCCTCGCCGCGCAGGGCGCTGAGCATACCGCCGAGAATCAGCAGGAAGCCCTTGCCGCCCGCGTCGACGACGCCGGCCTTTTTGAGAACGGGGTTCATGTCAGTCGTCTGCGCGAGCGTGATCTCGCCCTGGGCGATGGCCTGCTCGATGACGTACTCGACGCTGTTGTGCTCCTCGGCCGCGTTCACGGCGCGCTCGGCAGCGAGACGCGAAACGGTCAGGATCGTGCCCTCGGCGGGCTTCATCACGGCGTTATACGCCGCGGCGACACCCTCCTGAAGCGCGGCGGCAAACGCCGCGCCGTCGGCCTCCTTGCAGCCCTTGAGCTCCTTGGAGATGCCGCGGAAGAGAAGCGACAGAATGACGCCGGAGTTGCCGCGCGCGCCGCGCAGCAGCGCGGACGCCGTGACAGAGGCGGCCTGATCGACCGTCGCAGGCTCGATCTTCTTGAGCTCCTGCGCCGCGGTCTGGATGGTAAGACTCATGTTCGTGCCCGTGTCGCCGTCGGGAACGGGGAATACATTCAAATCATTGATAGCTTGCTGTGCCTGTGCGATGGAGACGGTGCCGAAGAGCAGCATCTCCTTGAACATGGCACCATTGATGGTATCGTGCATAGGATGATGTCCTCCTCGGTTTTTACATATTCATGCTGTCGACGCAAACGTCGATGCTGCGGATGCTTGCGCCGGTGTTTTCGCTGACCATATAGCGCACCTGATTGATGATGGAGCGGCAGACGGCGGCGATGTTCACGCCGTGCTCCACAACGATGTGCAGCTCGATGGAAATGTCCCCTTCTTCGTGGGGAATGATGCGCACGCCCTTGCTCATCGCCTCGCGGCGCAGCAGGTGGACGAGCCCGTCGGTCATCGAGCGGTAGGCCATGCCCTTGACGCCAAAGCAGCTCGTGGCCGCGGCGCCGGTGATATTAGACAGGGCGGCGTCGGAAATGCTGACTTCGCCCTTTTCGGTTTGTAGCCTGATCATGGAAGATACTCCTTTCTCCCTGGTCGATATGATATGACTATATCATTATATACGAAACGGTGCAGAATAACAAGAGAAAATATTTTGCGTAAAATGCGGGAAAATGTCAAGGACTCTATTGAAAATAAACGGAAATTCACGTATTATGGAAACTAACGAGTTCATTGCGCCCGCTTTGGGCGCTGCGGAGGGATAAACATGAGAGTCATCACAGGCTCGGCGCGCGGACGGCGGCTGGGCGAGCTCAAGGGCATGGAGACCCGCCCGACGACCGACAAGGTCAAGGAAAGTATTTTTAATTGTATCCAGTTCGACGTGGAGGATGCGCGCGTGCTCGATCTTTTTGCGGGCACGGGGCAGCTCGGGATCGAGGCGCTCTCGCGTGGGGCAAAAAGCGCGCTTTTTGTTGACAAGCGTGCAGACGCGGTCAAGCTCGTGCGCGAAAATCTCGCGCTGTGCCATCTGGAAGAAAACGCGCAGGTCATCTGCGGTGATTCGCTCGCCGCGCTCGGCACGCAGAGCGGGAGGTTCGACATCATCTTCCTCGATCCGCCGTACGAAAGCGGACTTTTGGAGCAGGCGATGGAAAAGATCGCGCAGTTTGACATTTTATCACCCCATGGTATAATGGTCGCGGAAAGTCCGCAGAACCAGACGCTTCCCGAGCTTCCCGCGCCGTACGGACTGTATCGCGAGTACCGCTACGGCAAGATCAAGGTGAGCATCTATCACCGCGCGGTGGAGGAAGAGGCATGAGAATCGCAGTGTTTCCCGGCTCGTTCGACCCTGTGACGATCGGGCATCAGGACATTATCGCGCGCGCATCGAAGCTCTTTGACCGCGTGTATGTGTCCATCGTGCCAAACGGGACGAAGACGCACCCGATGTTCACCGACGAGCAGAAACTCGCGCTCATGCGCGCGAGCGTCGAGGAGTTCCCCAATGTGGAAGCTGAGCTCGGCGGCGGACTTCTGACCGACTACGCGCTGCGCAAAAACGCGCAGTTTCTCGTGCGCGGCGTGCGCAACAGCGTGGATTTTGACGCCGAGCAGCAGCTTTCGCTCATCTATCGCGATGTGTCGGACGGTGCGCTCGAAACGGTGCTGCTGGTCGCGGAGCCGAAGTTTCAGCACATCAGCTCCACGATGGTGCGCGAGATGATCAAATACGGACAAGACCTTGAAAAATATATGCCGCTGCGCGCGGCGGAGCTTGTGAAAGGATGGAGAGAAGACCATGGCGAACAATGATGTGCAGCATCTTTTGGATATGCTTTACGAGATGATCGACGGCGCGAAGAACGCGCCGCTGACGAGCGACAAGTGCATTCTGAACCGCGACGAGGCGCTCGACCTGCTCGACGAGATTCGCGCCCAGCTTCCGGTGGAACTTTCCCGCGCGCAGGAGCTCATCCGCGCAAAGGAGGACTATGTCAAGGCCGCCAAGCGCGACGTCGAGCGCATGATGCAGCAGGCCGAGCAGGACGCGAAGAACAAGGTCTCCGAGACCGAGGTGCTCGGTATCGCCCGCGAAAAGAGCCATGAGATCATCAAAAAGGCCGAGGACCGCTCGCGCGAAATGTACCGCGTGGCCAACGAGTACACCGAGGATGCGCTGCGCCGCACCGAGGAGGCCATCCAGATGGCGCTCGAGGAGGTCAAGCAGTCCCGCGTGCGCTTCCGCGCCGCCTCTGCCGAGCAGATGCAGAAGCGCCGCGAGGAGCTGGCACAGTCAGCTGAAAAGCAGACACAGAACGGATAAAATTTTGTCAAAAGTGACAAAAACCGACATGATTGGTAGACATAATCTATATTTGGACATAGCATAAAGGGCCGCCACAAGATATTGTGGCGGCCCTTTTTTAACCAAAAACAAAGTAGAACATGCGTTTTAAAAATACGGTGCACTGGCCGAATTTTTGCAGGAAAAAGCGATAAAAGGCTTGAAATCTCAGGGAAATTTCTGCTTGCATTTTTTATGTGAATCTCGTATACTCAAAACAAGGGTGGGGGAAAGTGGTGTATCATACCATGAAAATGGCTTACTTTCCCACATAAGCATCAGATCGGACGCGGCACGGCTTTTTCCAAAATGAAGAAAAGGCCGCGCTTTCGTGCCCTCTGTATGCGAAAATGCACAGAAAAAGGGGGTCAGCCGCCGTGACGGGTCAGTATCAGCACACGATCGACGCCAAGGGGCGGCTCTTTATCCCCGCGAAGCTGCGCGAGGAGCTCGGCGACACGTTTTATGTCACCATGGGCATGGACTCCTGCCTGAGCATCTATTCCGACGCCTCCTGGGCGCGCTTCACCGAAAAGTTTGAAAGCCTGCCCTACACGAAGACCAAGGCCATGCGTCCGCTCTTCGCCAACGCCGCCAAGTGCGAGCCCGACGCGCAGGGACGCATCGTCCTGCCGCAGAAGCTCAGAGCCTACGCCCACCTTGAAAAAGACGTGGTCGTGATCGGTGTTTCGAACCGCGCCGAGATCTGGAATGCGGAGAAGTGGGCAGAGATCGAGGCCGAGGAGCTCAATCCCGAGAATCTGGCCGCCGTGATGGAAGAGCTGGGATTCTGATATGGAAGAGAACTACGGCCATAAGCCGGTACTGTTGCACGAGTGCCTCGGCGCGCTCGCCATCAAGCCCGACGGCATCTATGTGGACGGCACGCTCGGTCGCGCCGGACATTCGCTCGAGATCGTGCGCCGCCTGACGACGGGCCGTCTCATTGCGCTTGACCGTGACGAGACCGCGATCGAAGCGGCAAACCGCCGCCTCGGCGATTATTTGGACAAGGTCACGCTCGTCCACAGCAATTTCAGCGCGCTCGACGCTGTGCTGCACGAGCTGGGCGTCCACGGCGTGAACGGGATGCTTTTTGACCTCGGCGTTTCCTCCCCGCAGCTCGACGAAGCGCAGCGCGGGTTTTCCTACAAGCAGGACGCGCCGCTCGATATGCGCATGGACGAATCCGCCGCACTGACCGCGCGCGAGGTCGTGAATACCTATTCTTATGAAGAGCTGCGCCGCATCCTCTTTGAATATGGCGAGGAGCGCTATGCGCCCGCCATCGCGAAGAGAATTTGCCAGCACCGCGAGCAAAAGCCCATCGAAACGACGCTTGAGCTCGCCGATATCATCCGTTCGGCCATGCCCGCGAGCGCGCTGCGCGAAAAGCAGCACCCTGCCAAGCGCAGCTTTCAGGCCATCCGCATTGCCGTGAACGACGAGCTGGGCGAGCTTCCGCCGATGCTCGACGCGGCGGAGAAAAATCTGAAACCGGGCGGACGGCTCGCGGTCATCACGTTCCACTCGCTCGAAGACCGCATCGTCAAGAAGAAATTACAGGAGCTTGCACAGGGCTGCATCTGCCCGCCGGAATTTCCGGTGTGCGTGTGCGGACGAAAGCCAAAGGTCAAGCTCATCACAAGAAAGCCCATCGTTTCGGGCGAAGAAGAACTCGCAGAGAATCCCCGTGCCCGCAGCGCCAAGCTGCGCGTCGCGGAAAAGTGCTGACAACAGCCGAAAATACGCAAAAGAAAGGAGATCGCCATGGCCAGCCGCAGAGAGCAGAACATGAAATACCGCCGCTATAGCGGACGAGTCAATGGCAATCTCGCTTACGATCCCGCCTACGAAGAGCGCCAGCGCAGGCTGCGCCGCGAGCGTGAATACGAGCGCGAGCACGAGCGTCAGCGCGAGGAATTCATGCGTCCCCCGCAGCGGAAGGTGCAGAAAAAGGCTGCGCCCGTCCGCCGTCAACGCGAAAAGGTCTCGCTCGGCACGCTGTGCGGCTTTATGGCGCTGGCCGCAATGGTCGCGCTGATGATCATGTGCCGCGCACAGCTGACGGAAATCTCCGCGCAGGTCGTCTCCGTGCAGAAGGAGATCTCCGCGCTCGAGGACGAGCATGTCGCGCTGCTCACGCGCTACGAAAAAACCTTTGACCTCACCACCATCAAGGAGGCGGCGGCCGCGGCCGGTATGGCCAAGCCCAGCGCCTCGCAGGTCTACTACATCGACCTGTCGGAGCCCGACAGCGTGGTCGTCTACCAGCAGAAGAGCCAGAACGTTTTGTCGCGGGCGCTCACGTCGCTTGGCAACGGCGTATGCGCAGTGGTGGAATATTTCAAATGAGCGAAGCTATACATAAGGAGTAAGGAGCTTCCTTACTCCTTTTCCATTTTTAAGGAGGATGAACGACTGTGGCACCACGCCCCCAGAACCAGAAAAGACGGCCCGAATCCGCGCGCCGCGCAAACCGCATCATTCAGACAAGAACGCTGCTGCTTCTGGGCGTGTTCGGCGTGCTGACGTTTGTGCTGCTCTTCACCCAACTCTATCACTGGCAGATCGCCGAGCATGACGAGCTCCAGTCCGTCGCTGTGCGCCAGCAAACGCTGCGCACCACGGTGGAGGCGAGCCGCGGCACGATCTACGATCGAAACGGCACGATCCTCGCGATGTCCGCCTCGGCGGAGGATATTTTCATCTCTCCGAAGGAGATCATCGAAAACGATCAGGATCAAAACCTGATCGCGGGCGGCCTTGCTGAAATTCTGGACCTTGACCCCGCTGACATTCTCAAAAAGATGGAGAAAACGAACTCGCAGTACGAAGAGCTCAAGAAAAAAGCGGACGATGAGCTCGCCGACAAGGTGCGCGAATTCATCAATGAGAACGACCTCAAGGGCGTTTTCATTCGTCCGACGAGCAAGAGGACCTATCCCAAGGGGACGCTCGCCTCACAGGTCATCGGCTTTACCAATGACCTCGGCGGTGCGATGGGACTTGAGGCGACGTACAACGACGAGCTGACCGGTGAGAACGGTATGGTCGTCACCGCGCGCGACCGCGACGGCCGCTCCGTGCTCTACCAGTACGACCAGTATTTCGACGCGGAAAACGGCTGCGACCTGCACACGACGCTCGACACGACCATCCAGTATTACCTTGAGAAAGGTGTGCAGGAGCTCGAGGCGCGCTTCGGCACTGGCAAGGGCGCCGAGGGCATCGTCATGGATGTCAACACCGGCGCGGTGCTGGCGATGGCGTCGCTGCCGACCTACGACTTGAATTCCCCCGGCATGGTCTACAACGACTTTCTGACCTCCGGCATGACGGAGGAGCAGGTCCTCGAAAACATGAGAGACCTTCTCAACAAGCAGTGGCGCAGCAAGGCCATCAACGACACCTACGAGCCGGGCTCCACGTTCAAAACACTGACGCTCGCGATGGCGCTTGAGGAAAACGTTGTCGACCTGAACACGGGCTTCTATTGCAGCGGCAGCGTAAAGATCGAGGGCGAGACCATCAACTGCTCCAAGCGCGCGCCCGGTCACGGCCAGCAAAACCTGACGCAGGCGTTCGCCAACTCCTGCAACCCCGCGTTCATCAACATCGGCCTTCGCATCGGCAACGACAAGTTTTACCAGTACATGCTGGACTTTGGCCTGACGGAGAAGACCGGCGTCGACACCACGGGCGAGGCCAGCGGCTTCGTCAACAGCGAAATTAAATATTCGACGCTGGCGCTGGCGTGCTACGCCTTCGGCCAGAACTTCAACGTCACGCCTATCGCGCTGCTGGCGGCGCAGTGCGCCTGCGTCAACGGCGGCTACCTCTATACGCCCTATCTTGTCGAAGAGATCACCGACCAGGACGGCAACGTCGTCTCCAAGCACGACTCCACGCCCATCCGTCAGGTCGTCTCCGAGGAGACGTCCGCGCTTGTGCGCGACATCATGGAGTATGAGGTCACAAGCGGCACGGGCAAGAACGGTCAGGTCGCGGGCTACCGCATCGGCGGCAAGACCGGCACGGCCGATAAGGTCGGCGGCGGCGTCATCGTCTCGTTCGTGTGCTTCGCCCCCGCGGATGACCCGCAGGTGATGATGCTCCTGACGCTCGACGAGCCGAGCAAGTGGACCGGTACCTACGTTTCCGGCGGTAACATGGTCGCCCCCGTGGCGAGTTCCGTCATGGGCGAGATCCTGCCGTATCTCGGCATTGAGCCGAGCTACACCGCTGAAGAGCTCGTCGGCGCGGATAAGACTGTGCCGAACGTCGTCGGCCTCAGCAAGGACGCGGCGGCCGAGCGCCTGAGCGCGAACGGCTTCAGCTTCCGCACCGTCGGCAGCGGCGATACCGTCACCGACCAGACGCCCGCAGGCGGCGCGATCGTACCGAACAGCGCGGAGATCATCCTCTACCTCGGTGCGGAGAAGTCGACTGACAAGTGCATCGTCCCGAACGTCGTGGGCGACAGCGCCGCGACCGCGAACCAGAAGATCGTGAACGCGGGGCTTATCATGGGCGTTTCCGGCGCGACGAACGCAAGCTCGTCCACGGTGCGCGCCATCTCGCAGAGCATCGCCGCGGGCACGGAGGTCGAGGCCGGTACGGTCGTGCGCGTCCAGTTCAGCGACAGCTCGGTGCGCGACTAAAGACAGCAAGACCCAATTCCGAAAGGAATTTTTCAAACGCAGTTAGCTGAGCTTATTTCCGCATTAGAAGACAAAACGGTGCATGCGCCGCCTGACCTGATAGTCAGAGGCCTTGCGCTCGATTCCCGCAAGGTAGAAGAGGGATTCCTCTTCTTTGCCCTGCCGGGGGAGAAGGAGGACGGCGGCGAGTTTATCGCCGAAGCCAAAGCGCGCGGCGCGGCCTGCGCCGTGTGCGAGCATCCGCCGGAGACGGAAATTCCCTATATCTTAGTGCCGGATGCGCACAAAGCGCTTGCGCTTTGCGCGGCGGTATGGTATGGTACTCCGGCGGGAAAACTCACCGTGGTCGGCGTGACCGGCACAAACGGCAAAACGACCACGACGTATCTCATCAAACAGCTTTTGGAGCGCACGAAGGGCGCAAAGGTCGGCCTGATCGGCACGAATCAGAATTTGATCAGTGACAAGACCATCCCGACCGACCGCACAACGCCCGACGCGCTGACCGTGCAGCGCCTGCTCGCCCAGATGGTCGATGCGGGCTGCACCTATGCCGTGATGGAGGTCTCGTCCCACGCGCTGATGCAGAGCAGGGTAGAAGGAATCCGATTCCGCGTCGGTGTTTTCACGAACCTGACGCAGGATCATCTTGACTACCACGGCACGATGGAGGCCTACTGCGACGCGAAGTCGAGGCTTTTCGACCAGTGTGACATCGCCTGCGTTAACGGTGACGATGCGTGGACGGAGCGCTTGCTCGCCCGCTTTACGAGCGAATGGATTACATTCGGGCAGGGCATGACGAATGACCTTGTCGGCTGGCGTGCCCGCTACGAAAACGACTGCGTGCGCTTCACCGCTTGCACCGACCTCGACCACGAGGAGACGAAAATCGGCATCCCCGGCGGCTTTTCGCTCTATAACGCGCTCGCGGCGCTCTGCGCCGTGCAGGCGCTCGGCGTGCCGCTTTCCGACGCGGCAAAAGCGCTGACGGAATGTGTCGGCGTTAAGGGGCGGTGCGAGGTCGTACCGCTTGATGCACCGTTCACCGTCATCATTGACTATGCGCACACGCCCGACGGGCTCAAAAATATTCTCTCCACGGTCTGCGGCTTTGCCGACGGACGCGTCATCGCGCTCTTTGGCTGCGGGGGAGACCGCGACAGGACAAAGCGACCCCGCATGGGCCGCATCGCCGCGGCGCTCTCGGACTTCGTTGTCCTCACGAGCGACAATCCCCGCACCGAAGACCCTTACACCATCCTGCGCGATGTGCTCCCCGCCATTTTGGAGAGCAGAACGCCGTTCGCCGTCATCGAGAACCGGCGCGAGGCCATCGGCTTTGCTCTGCGCGAGGCGAAAGCGCGCGACGTCGTCGTTCTCTGCGGCAAGGGGCACGAGACCTATCAGGAGATCGGAACGATAAAATACCACCTCGACGAGAGGGAGGTCGTGCGCGAGAGGTTCGCGCAAGTACAAAGGAAGGACGCCGCCGACGCGGCGAAGGAAAACGAACATGAAGATCATCATTGCCTGCATACTGAGCTTCGCGGTCTCCGCGATCACGGGAAAATTTCTGGTCCCTGAGCTGAGAAAGCTCAAGGCCGGACAGAGCATCCGCGAGGACGGCCCCACCTGGCACGCCGGAAAGGCCGGCACGCCGACAATGGGCGGCTTAATGTTCATCCTCGGCATCTTCGTCTCTATCCTGATCTGCGGCTGGAAGGGCATGATGACGGGGGACTTTGAGCACCTCTACATCTTCTTTTTTGCGCTGATCTTCGGCGGCATCGGCTTTTTAGACGACTTTGAAAAGGTGAAGCACAAGCAGAACCTCGGCCTCACGGCCATCCAGAAGTTCCTGCTCCAGCTCGCCGCGGCGGTCGCGTTCCTCTGCCTGATGCGCTTTGAGGGCATGCTGACGCCGAACCTCTACGTGCCGTTTTTCAACACGCAGATCGTCATGAGCTGGTGGGTGTACATGGTGTTTGCGGCGTTTGTCATCGTCGGCACGGTCAACGCCGTCAACATCACGGACGGCATCGACGGCTTGGCCGGCAGCGTGACGGTGCCGGTCGGCCTGTTTTTCACCGTGCTCGCCATCTGGTGGCAGGGCTATGAGCAGCTCGGCATTTATGCTGCGGCGCTCGTCGGGGGAATTCTCGGCTTCCTCATCTATAATTTCCACCCCGCCAAGGTCTTCATGGGTGACACAGGCTCGCTGTTCCTTGGCGGCACGGTGGCGGCGCTGGCCTTTGCCTACGATATGCCGCTTGTACTGATCCCCGTCGGCTTTGTCTACATCTGCGAGACGCTGTCCGACATTTTGCAGGTCATCTACTTCAAGGCGACGCACGGCAAGCGCCTTTTCAAAATGGCGCCGCTGCACCACCACTTCGAGCTCTGCGGCTGGAGCGAGGTAAAGCTTGTCGCCGTGTTCACCAGCGTGAGTGCGCTGTGCTGTCTGGCGGCGCTGTTCGGAGTACTCAACAGATTTCATTTTTGAGAAACGGCAAGCCGTTTCTCAAAAATGAGAGGGGATGCGCGGCGCTCTGTGCCTCGCCGCCCTTGGCGGCTCGACACTCACTCTGCGAGAAGTATTTTTCGCCACGCACCGGTCGCGGCGAAAAATGATTAAAAATATTTCGCGCCTGCGGGCGCGAAAGTCTGCGACGCTTGGTTGCAAAATGGAGGCAAACTCGCGCAGAGCGCGAGTTTGCAATCAGTATGAAAGGGGGAAGACTGCATGACCAAGGAAGAACGCTTGCTGCGGCAGGAGCAGCGCGAGCGGGCGAAGGCCATCGAGGCGGCGGCGCGCGAAGCGGGCCGCGGACCGCTGGACCTTCCGTATCTTCTGCTGGTGCTTACGCTTGTGGGCGTGGGCCTGATCATGCTGTTTTCCGCCAGTTTCCCCTCGGCCTACTATGAAGAGGGTAACCCCGCGTACTACCTTATCCGTCAGGGCATTTTTGCGATCCTCGGTATCACGGCGATGTTTATTGTCGGCAAGATCAATTACGAGCGCTATCGCGCGGTGGCGAAGATGCTGCTGATCTTTTCCATCATCCTGCTGGTGCTCGTTCTGATCCCGGGCATCGGCACGGGCCGACTGACGCACGGCGCGCAGCGATGGATCCGTCTCGGACCCATCCAGTTCCAGCCGTCTGAGATCACCAAAGTCGGCATCATCCTCTATTTTGCCGACAGCATTTCGAAGAAGAAAGACAAAATGGCCACGCTGCGCTACGGCATCGTGCCCTATGTTGCCATCCTCGGCGTGATTGCGGCGCTGATGGCGAAGGAACCGCACTTTTCCGGTATGGTGCTGCTGCTCGGCATCGGCGCGGTGATGATGTACGTCGGCGGTATCCGCAACTACTGGGTCGGTCTCGGCTTTGCGCTGGTGCTGCTGGTGATCTACGCCTTTGCGACCGGCATCATCACCTACAACTCGAGCCGAATCGACATCTGGCTCGACCCGTTCAACGAAGAGTGGATGCGCGATAAGGGCTATCAGATCCGGCAGAGCTTGCTCTCCATCGGCTCAGGCGGTCTGTTCGGCCTTGGCCTTGGTAAGAGCCGGCAGAAGTTTCTGTTCCTGCCCGAAGAGCACAACGACTTCATCTTTGCCATCATCTGCGAGGAGCTCGGCCTTGTCGGCGCGACGATCATCATGGTCATGTTCGCGCTGCTCGTCATCCGCGGCTACTGGATCGCCCTGCACGCGCGCGACCGCTTCGGAAGCCTTCTTGCCGTCGGCGTGACGACGCAGATCGCCTTGCAGGTATTCCTGAACATCGCGGTCGTGACGAATCTGATCCCGAACACGGGTATTTCGCTGCCGTTTTTCAGCTACGGCGGCACGGCGCTTGCCGTGCAGCTGGCCGAGGTCGGCATCGTACTGAGCGTTTCGCGCCAGATGCGCTGACGCGGGAAGGAGAAAACGGCTATGAAGGTCATCTTTACCTGCGGCGGCACGGCAGGACACGTCAACCCCGCGCTCGCGCTCGCGGGCTATATGCGGGAAAAGGACGCGGGCACGCAGATCTTATTCGTCGGCGCGGAGCGCGGACTGGAGCGCGATTTGATCGCGCACACGGACTATCCGTTCCGTACGGTGAACATTTCATCGTTCCACCGCTCGTTCAAGCCCGCGGAGATCAAGCACAACCTTGTCTCGCTCAAAAATCTCGCCCACGCCGAGCGTGAGGCGAACGCGATCTTAAATGATTTTCACCCCGACCTGATCGTCGGCACCGGCGGCTACGCAAGCTATCCGCTTGTGCGCTACGGCGCAAAGGCGGGCATCCCGACGGCGGTGCACGAGTCAAACATTGTGCCGGGGCTGACGACGCGGCAGTTAGAGCCCCACTGCGACCGCATCATGGTTGGCTTTGAGGACTGCCGCGCGCACTACAAGCACCCCGAAAAGGTGGTCGTGACCGGTACGCCCGTGCGCGGTGACTTCTTCACGATCAGCAAGCAGCAGGCGAAGGAAAAGCTCGGCATGAACGACGGGCGCAAGCTCATCGTCTCGTTCTGGGGCAGCCTCGGGTCGAACGCGATGAACCGCGCGATGGCGGAGTTTCTGGCGCTTGAGAGCGCGAAGGAACCGTTTTACCACATCCACGGCGTCGGCGAGATCTGCTGGAAGCCGATGCAGCAGTGGATGCACGATGACGGGTTGGAGATCACCGAGCATCCCGCGCTCGACGTGCGCGAGTACATCTACGACATGGCGACTGTCATGCGCGCCGCCGACCTCGTTATCTGCCGCGCGGGCGCGTCCACGCTCAGCGAGCTGACGGCGCTCGGCGTTCCGGCGATACTTGTGCCGTCGCCCAACGTGACGAATCACCATCAGGAGAAGAACGCGGCGCTGCTCGGCGACCATGGCGCGGCGCTCGTGCTGCCGGAAGAGGGCCTTGACGGCAAGAAGCTCTTCGCCGCCGCGGCGGGCATCCTGAACGATCCGCAGCGGATGGAGACGATGTCTCAAAACATGGCGGCACTCGGCATCCCCGACGCGACCAAGCGCATCTACGACACGGTGATGGCTCTGCTCAAGTGAAAACAAAAGGAAGCGAGCAAGGCTCGCTTCCTTTTTGCGTGTTTTTGCGATTTATTCCGCCTTCAAAATGAAGTCCATATAGATGGGATTGTGGTCGGAGTAGCGATACCCCGCGTCAACGACGTCGGCGGAGACGGCTTCGACGTTGTCGGAGACGAGGAAGCCGTCGACCGTCACGCGGAAGGTCGTCTCCTCGTTGTAGGGTTCGTTGGCCGTGCGGCAGGTGGCGACGGGATGGTCGACGTCAAACGGCACGACGAGGGAGAGCCCGTCGGGGATCGTCCCCTCGGGGATGGGCTGCGCCCAGGTGTCGTTCTCGCCGCCCGCGACGCCGAAGATCTCGGCAGAATTGCCGAGCAGGTCCTTATTGAAGTCGCCGCCCGCGACGCAGTAGTTGCCGTTTTCATATTCCGCCAGCATATCGGCGCAGAGCATTTCAAGCTGCTCGGTCGCGATGGTGCCGTCGGACGTGTAGGCCGAAAGATGCAGGTTATAGAGCACCAGCTCCCTGCCGTTTTCCATCGGGATGCGGCTGACGGAGTAGCAGCGATCGAGGTCGACAAGCTTCATAACGCTTGTCTCGATCGGCAGCGAACGGCGCACGGCGGAAGAGATCGGGCGACGTGAGAGCGTCACGATACCGGACTGGTTCGCGCCGTGGGGGTTAATAAGAGGATAGAAGAGGTAGGGACTGTCATAATTCTGCGCGAATACCTTGTTAAATTCGCTGTTCCCCATCACATCGTCGAGATAAGCGTCCTCTGCGATGTGCCAGCTGCGCGTGCCGTAGATATCGACCTCCTGAAAGAGCGCAAAGTCGGGCGAAAGGTCCTTGACGAGCGAGACCTCGCCGCGCATATTCTCGTCGACAGCCTGCCTGCTGCGGGCGCGGCTCTCCTTGCCGCCGTCCATGAAGAAGCTGTAATCGTCGCTGTACGCGCCGAAGCCCACGTTGGCCGACGAAACGCGGTAGGTGACGCCGGTCTGCGGCGCGTCCGCCATCGGTGCGGCAGAGGCGGCGTCGCAGTGCACCACGCTGAGCGTCTGCCAGTCCTCCACGCGGTAGTACGCGGCAAAGACATAGATGACGTAAGCCAACACGATCAGAACGAGCGCCAACAGAACATAGAGCGCGACTTTGAGCGTTTTTTTCATGAAAAAAGACTCCTTTCGGGGAGAAATACAATAGTCTCATTTTGCCACAAAGCGGGCGGGAAAGCAAGGCAAAAAGAAGTTGACGCGCCGCGGCAAAATGGCTATACTGAAAATGCCTAACTATTGCCCTGCGAAAGTCGGCAGTCACCCATTTCCCGCAAAAGCCATACGATGGAAAAGTAATGTGCTTGCGGGAGGGAACATGATGTGTGAGCTGTTGGTAGAGGGCGGGGAGCGCCTGTACGGAGAACTCACGATACAAGGCTCAAAAAACAGTGTGCTGCCGATTTTGGCGGCGACGCTTTTGTGCGCGGATACCTGCGTGATCGAAAATTGTCCGAAGCTGCGGGACGTGGATGCGTCCGTTGCCATTTTGCGGCACTTGGGCTGCTGCACGCACTGGGAGGACAGTGCGCTCGTGGTCGACACAGCGCGCATGGACCGCGCGGTCGTGCCCGACGCACTGATGCGAGAGATGCGCTCGTCGGTCATCTTTCTCGGCGCGATTCTGGCGCGCTGCAAGGAAGCGACGATCTGTTATCCCGGCGGCTGCGAACTGGGACCGCGTCCCATTGACCTGCACTTAAGCGCCCTGAGCGCCTTGGGGGCAGAGATCAGGGAGACGGGCGGCGAGCTCAAGTGCCGCGGCGGAACGCTTCTCGGGAGCGATGTGTACTTACCCATGCCGAGCGTGGGCGCGACGGAAAACGCGCTCCTCTGCGCCTGCGGCGCAGACGGCGTGACGACGATCTACAACGCCGCGCGCGAGCCGGAGATCGTCGATTTACAGAACTTTATCAACGCGATGGGCGGCAACGTCCGCGGCGCGGGAGGCTCGATCATCACGGTCGAGGGCAGACGCGCGCTGCACGGCGGGAAATACCGCATCATCGCCGACCGCATCGTGGGCGCGACGTATCTCTGCGCCGCGGCCTGCTGTGGGGGAGAGGTGCGCCTTCGCGGCGTCGACCCGCGGCCGCTTTCGACTGTGTCCGGCGCGCTGAGCGAGGCGGGCTGCACGGTCAAAAGCGGGGAGGACGATGTTTTCCTCCAAAGTGATGGCAGTCTCAGATCCATCCGCCCTGTGCGCACGGCACCCTATCCGGGCTTTCCGACGGACGCGCAGCCGGTGCTGATGGCGGCGCTTTTGAAAAGCGCGGGCAGCACCGTTTTTGTAGAGAATATTTTTGAAAACCGTTACCGCCATGTCGACGAGCTGGCGCGCATGGGCGCGGAGGTGCGCGTCGCGGGACGCGTGGCAGTCGTCACGGGACGCGAGCACCTGCACGGTGCGCGCGTCAAGTGCACCGACCTTCGCGCGGGCGCGGCGCTTGTGATTGCGGGATTGCAGGCCGACGGACTCACACGCATTTCGCGCATCGAGCACATCGACCGCGGCTATGAGAGCATCGAGCGCGACCTTGGCGTGCTGGGCGCGCATGTGCGGCGGGAGACGGGTACATAAGCAAACGGAGAAAAAAGGCAGGAAAACTATGGCGTCAAAGCGAAGAAACAGACGGCGCAGGCGGGGAAGAGCCTCTTTCCCGCTGAGACTTTTGTGCCTCGCGGTCGTGATCGCCGCATTTCTCGGCGCGCTGACGATGTTCTTCCGCATCGATATGATCGTGGTGGAGGGCAACGAGCGCTATACCGAGGAGCAGATCATCGAGGCTGCGGGCGTGCAGAAGGAGCAGAACCTTGTGCTGCTGAACAAATATAAGGTCAAACAATCCATTTTCGACACGCTTCCGTATGTGGAGACCGTTGTCATCAACCGCAAATACCCCGACGCGCTCATTCTGACCGTGACGGAGTGCACGGCCTCCGCTGCGCTGACGGGCGAAAACGGCACATGGCTCATGAGCGACGAGGGCAAAATTCTGGAGCGCGCGGCGCAGATCCCCGAGGGCTGCGCGCGCGTGACCGGCTGCACGCTCGTCGAGCCCGCGGTCGGCGCGATGGCGGCGTTTGCGGACGAGGATTCGTATAAATTCGAGCGCCTGCTCACGCTGCTGCGCACGGCGGAGGATAAGCAGCTTCTCTCCATGATCGGCGAGATCGACCTGAGCGACGGCACGGCCATCACCTTTACCTATTTGGACCGCTTTACGGTCAAAATGCCCTGGGATGCGGACATTGCCTACAAGCTCGGGAATGTGCGCACGGTGGTGGAGCAGCTTGAAGCCAATCAGACCGGCACGATCAACCTGATGAACGACGGCAGGGCTGACTTCATCCCGGAATAAAGGCGGAAGTTGACGTAAAAAAGTTTCCCCGAAATGGCCGATTGCTATTGACCCCGCGGGAAAACCGTAATACAATAATTAAGATAGCAAATACCTGATATTGTGGCGCTTGCAGCGGCAAGTGCCTTGCCCATACAACAGATTGCAGGAGGAACCGACATGGCATTCGGATTGGAGACCGGTCCTGAAAACGTAGTTAAGATCAAGGTCATCGGCGTTGGCGGCGGCGGCAACAATGTGGTCAACCGCATGGTGCGCACCGGTGCGCGCGGCGTCGACTTTGTCGCGGTGAACACAGATAAGCAGGCGCTCAACGTGTCTGCCGCCACTTATAAAATTCAGATCGGCGAAAAGCTGACGCACGGTCAGGGCGCGGGCTCCGACCCTGAGGTCGGCCGCAAGAGCGCCGAGGAGAGCCGCAACCAGATCGCCAAGGCACTCGAGGACACCGATATGGTCTTCATCACCGCCGGCATGGGCGGCGGCACCGGCACGGGCGGCGCGCCCATTGTTGCCGAGATCGCGCGCGAGGCGGGCATCCTGACCGTCGGCGTCGTGACGAAGCCCTTCGGTTTTGAAGGCCGCCGCCGCATGACGCAGGCGGAAGCGGGCATCGAAGAGCTCAAGACCAAGGTCGACTCGCTCGTCATCATCCCGAACGAGCGCCTCAAGCACGCGACCGACCAGAAGATCACCTTTGCCAACGCGTTCGAGATCGCGGACGACGTGCTGCGTCAGGCGGTGCAGAGCATCTCCGACCTGATCCGCGACACAGGCTTCATCAACCTCGATTTTGCCGACGTGACCGCCATTATGAAGGACGCGGGCCTTGCCCACATGGGCGTCGGCCGCGCCGCCGGCAAGAACAAGGCCGAGGAGGCCGCGCGCATGGCCATTTCGTCCCCGCTGCTGGAGACCTCCATCAACGGTGCGCACGGAGTGCTCATCAACGTCACGGGCTCGATGGACATCGGCCTCGACGAGGTCGAGCAGGCAGCGTCCCTCGTGCAGGAGGCCGTGCATCCCGACGCGCTCACGATCTTCGGCGCGACGTTCGACGAGACGCTCGACGACGAGATCCGCGTCACCGTCATTGCCACGGGCTTTGACAAGGCGCCCGGCGCGCTGGACTTCAACAAGGATAAGAAGCCTGCCGAGCAGAGCGGCGAGAGCGCTGCTGCCGGTCTTGCGCCGCTCGACTTCGACAAGGAAAAGACCGAGGAAGAGGCTAAGCACGAAGATGAGCCCGATCCGTTCGACGACATCTTCAAAATTTTCAACCGCGAGCGTTAAATGGAAACAATTCCCAAAATTCCGCAGACTTTGGTCTGCGGAATTTCTTTGTCCGCATTTACAGCGCCATTTCAAAAAGCGATGCCAGCACATCAAATTTTTGCACCTTTTAATTTTGCCCGAAGCGCAGAAAGTAAATGCGCCGGACAGAGAAAAAGAAATGAGAAAGAAAAAATTTCCGGCGTTGGGCGGACGGCTGCGCGCTGCGCGCACAGGGCGCGCCGTCCGCCCGTATTTTTTAAAGGGGTGAGAGAATGGATGGAACGCATCGCACAAAGAAGCGAGCGGCGGCGATCCTGCTTGGATTTTTTGCCGCCGCCGCGATCGCAATGCCGTCTGCGCAGGCGGCGGACCGGACGGTCAGCGAGCTGATTCCCGTCGGACAGACCGTCGGCGTCAAGCTCTTTTCCGATGGCGTGCTCGTCGTCGGCTTTTCCGATGGGGAAAGTCCGGCGAAGGACTGCGGACTCAAGGAGGGCGACGTCATCACCGCCATCTGCGGGCAGAGTCTGGACACCATTGAGGAATTCCGTCAGCTTCTGGCAGAAAACGGCGAGGACGCCGCGGCGCTGACCGTCAAGCGCGGCAGCCGCACGATCGAACTGAGCGCAGAGCCGGAGAAGGATGAGGACGGCGAGTACCGCCTCGGCGCCTGGGTGCGCGACAGTATGGCGGGTATCGGCACGATGACCTTCTTTGATCCGCAGAGCGGCACGTTCGGCGCGCTGGGCCACGGGGTCACGGACGTGGACACGGGGCAGCTCCTGCCGCTCGACCACGGCAGCATCATGGACGCCTCGGTCAAGGCGGTGAAAAAGGGGGAGCGTGCCTCGCCCGGCGAGCTCAAGGGCGACTTTGACCTGACGCGCGACAGCGGCACGCTTTACGCCAACACCGAATGCGGCATTTTCGGCAAGCTCTCGGCAGAGGACGCGGCAAAGATCACCGGCGCGGCGCTGCCGATCGCAAAGAAGGATGAGATCAAGACCGGCAGGGCGGCGATCTTAGCCACCGTTTCCGGCAATGAAACACGCGAGTATGATATTGAGATCGAAAAAATCTATTCGCCTTCCGGCAGCACGCGAAATCTGCTGCTGCGCGTGACGGACGAGGAGCTTCTTGCGCAGACCGGCGGCGTGGTGCAGGGAATGAGCGGCAGCGCGATTTTGCAGGATGGCAAGATCATTGGCGCGGTCACGCACGTCCTGCTGGATGATCCGTCAAGAGGTTATGGTATTTTTATCGAAAATATGCTCTCTGCGGCGGGGCTTTCGAGTGAATAACCTACCCATATAGTAGAAAGATTGTGTTAAGATAGCGTAAAAACAACTAAATTTTCATGCAAAAAGTTAGAAAAAGATGGTTAAATTCGACATAACTCGCTTGAAAACGCTGTCCAAATATGTTAGCTTAAAGCCATGGCAGAACGAAGACGTCACATTTTGCTGCTGAAGCTGGCCGGCTGGGTCGGCGAAAACTTGTGTGAAAAGGACGGGATGACATGGACAAGAGGATCACGGTCGTATTAGCGGACGCAAACGAGGAGTTCCGCACAGCACTGAAACAGGCATTGGAAGCAACGGGTGAGTTCGACGTAGTGGGATGCGCAGCCGACGGACTGGCTGCGGCGCAGGATATAGCGGAGCGAAAGCCGCAGCTTCTTGTGATGGATCTTTTGCTGCCGGGACTTGACGGCTTTGGCGTGCTCGAGCAGGCGGCGAAGGACAAGGTGCAGATGAAGACAGTTGTCGTCTCGGCTCTTTATCGCGATCAGATCGTGTCGCAGGCGATGAGCCGCGGCGTATCGTTCTTCATGCCCAAGCCCTGCGAGCTGACCTCGCTTTTAGACCAGATGCGCCGCGCGGTCAACGAGGGTGAGGAGAGCGAGGACGAGTCGCAGGCGCTTGAGCGCGAGGTCACGGCAGTGATCCACGAGGTCGGCGTGCCCGCGCACATCAAGGGCTATCAGTACGTGCGCGAGGCCATCGTCATCGCCGTGCAGGACATGGATGTCATCAACGCCGTGACAAAGGTGCTCTATCCCGAGGTCGCGCGCCGCTACAGCACCACGCCCTCGCGCGTTGAGCGCGCGGTGCGCCATGCGATCGAGGTCGCGTGGGACCGCGGCGACCTTGAGACGCTCCAGCGCTATTTTGGCTACACGGTATCCAACACGAAAGGAAAGCCGACCAACAGCGAGTTTATCGCCATGATCGCGGACCGCATCCGTTTACAACGGAAGATCTATAGGGTGTGAAAAGCGAAAGACGTAAAGAGCCACGGAGAGATACTCCGTGGCTCTTTTAATAAGAGGTTTATGACTTATCACTTGCAGTGAACGCAAATGACAGCTCATGGTCGGAAAGAATGACGACAGAGAAAGTATCGTCACTGACAAAAGCATATCCAAAAGCCGAGGCGTCAGGATCATCCGAAGCTTTTACATCATAACAATAGCCGGCAAGCTTTTCACCATCATTCACAGCTTTTGTTTTCTCGGGACTGTAAGTTAAGTAGAAGGATAAATCAGAAATGGAGCGTTCTGAGAATGAAATTGTAGCCGCACCACCCTTTTCAACGGTGCAGGTAAAGCCACCGAGATTTTTGCGCGGATGGTATCGTCTCCATTTTCCAGAAATACTCCGTTCCAGCTGCCGACGATACGCTTTTCCGCTTTTGCGGCAATGTTGCTTTGGAACAGGCTGCTGTTGGCAAGAGCCACGGCGACAAGCAGAAGTGCGAGCACGGAAACGAGGAGAACGGCCTTCTTTTTCTTCGGCTTTTTGCCGCTGGCGGGGATGGGAGCTTCCTCTGCGGGGGTGATCTCCGCAGGTGCGGAATCTGCTTCAGGCGCGGCCGTTCCAATTTTTTCGCCGCAGTTCATACAGAAGACAGCGTCTTCCGGGATCGGGCTGCCGTATTTGGGACAAAATGGTCAAGTCGCCGGTCGTAGGGGTACTCAGATATTCTTGAAGCGCACGATCGTATTTGCTCTGCTCGATGGCGTCCTTTTGGCTTTTGACCTGCGAGAGCTCGTGTACCGAGCCGCCGACGATCAGCAAAGCAGCGGCGATACAAACGATGAGCAGGGCGTTTCGCTTAGAAATTTTTGGCGCGGAGGGAGATAGCCTTTCACCGCAGTCGGGACAGAAAACAAAGCTGTCATCGTATTGCTTGGAGCATTTTTTGCTGCTTTCTGCAAAGGCGGTGCCGCATTTGGGACAAAACATAAGATATTCCTCTCTCTCCTAAATATGTGGAAGACTCGACACAGGAGCCTTCCTCTGGAAAGAGTATAGCGCTTGTCAATTAGACTATACATAAAATGATAATTAAATATCATTTTAGGCAACTTATAATGAACGAAAAAGGCGGGAGTTCATTATGATTTGTGACAGAATAAAGCAATTACGGGAGCAGGCAGGCTATTCGCAGGCGCAGCTGGCAAAGCTCTTTCATGTTTCGGCGGACTATCTGCTGGGGCTTACGGCTTCATCGAGCATTGTGCTGGACGGATACACGCAGGAGGAAATTGAGCTGCTTTACAAGTTGATCCGCTATTTTGACGACCAGAAAAAGCAGCGCTGATGCAGAGTACAAAACGATCCCCGTCCGGCGGAACCTTCCGCCGGACGGGGATCGTTGCTTTTTTACTTTTCCTGTTTCTTTTTCATGCGGCGCTCAATGTGCTGCAATCCCCGCAGGCACAGCCAGGAGGCGGCGCCGAGGAGCAGCGAGCCAAGCGCAAATTGCTTTTTCTTCATGTCGATATCCTCATGTGTCGCTTTCGCGTAAAACAACGTCTGCGGTGAAGCGCTTGCCGTCGCGCTCGACTAAGAGCTTGAGCGTTTCGCCTGCTTCATGGCGGCGGCGGACACGCAGAAGGTCGGTGGACTTTGTCAACGCTTCGCCGTCGGCCGCTACGATAAGGTCACCCTTCTGGATGCCGGCCTCCTCACCGGGGCCGCCGGGCGTGACGTCCATCACGCGCAGAGCGGTCTCGCCGCTATCTAAAATGACGGGCGCGATCTGTACCGAGATACCGATCACCACCTCGCCGTGCACCTCGCCGTAGGCGATCAAGTCATTGATCATATAGGCGGTCGAGGCGATGGGAATGGCAAAGCCGAGGCCCTCCACGCTCGTGGTGGAGGACGAGCCCATCTTCATCGTGTTGATGCCGACGACCTGTCCGTACACGTTGATGAGCGGGCCGCCGGAGTTGCCGTTGTTGAGCGCGGCATTCGTCTGAATGAGCGTCATCGTCACGCCGTCGACGTACACGTCGCGGTTGATGGCGGAGACGATGCCGTCGGTCAGTGTGCCGCGCAGCTCCACGCCGAGCGGGTTGCCGATGGCGTACACCGGATCGCCGACCGTCAGCGCGTCAGAGTCGCCGAATTCCGCGGCGGGAAGGCCGCTGGCCGCGATCTTGATGACGGCGAGGTCCTTTTCTTCGTCGAGCCCCAAAAGGCACGCACGGTAATCCTCACCCGTGTCGAGCACGACGTAGCACTCCGAGCCGCCCGCGATGACGTGGGCGTTCGTGAGGATATAGCCATCCTCGGTGAAGATGACGCCGGTGCCGACCATGGCGCTGCCGTCGCGGTTGCCGGTGAGCACTGTGACGGTGGAGGGATTGACTTTCTGGTAGATCTCCTGGATCGTCAGCGCCTCGCCGTGGCTTTCGTTGTAGCGGAGCTTGACCTGATCGGTGTTGGGCAGGCGCTTGATGGTCGTTTCGCCATGCTCGCCGTTGTCGTAATAATCCTCGTCATGGCGCTGCTCAAAATCATCGTCGTGATAGGAACGGTGATCGTCGAACGCGCCGCCGAGCCACAGCGCCGTGACGACGCCGCTGACGAGGAGAAGGCCGAGCATGCAGAAAAGGAAGATCTTAAGCCCTTTCCGCTTTTTGCGCGGTGATGTATGCTTCTTCGGCTGTCCGGGCAGCGGTGTGGGCTGAATGTAGCGCTCCACGATGGGCGTGACCGGTGCTTCATAGCGCAGCACGACCTCGCGCGGCTCATTGCCCTGCCCGCTCTGGGGAATATCCTGATTCTCGTGATCCATAGCGTGTTTCTCCTGTTGAGGCTTACTGCGCGGTCTGCCCGCCGGCGAGCGTCACGCTGAAGGTGAACGTCGTCAGGCCGTTTTCGCTTGTGACGGCGATGTGCTCCTTGTGCTGGTCCAGAATGGTTTTGACCACGTAGAGCCCGAGGCCCACGCCGTCCTTATCCTCGGAGCGGGATTTGTCGCTCTTGTGGAAGCGCTCGAACAGCAGCGGGATCTCCTCGGCGGGGATGGTGTCGCCCTCGTTGCGAACCGAGATCAGCGCCTTGCCGTTGAGCGTCGTCACGCCGAGGTAGAGCGCCGAACCCTTGCGGGCGAATTTTGCCGCGTTTTCGAGCAGGTTGTAGATGACCTGCGTGATGAGATCGTTGTCGCCGAGCACCATGATGCCGCTGTCGGGAATGTCGGCGTCGACATCGAGCCCGCGGTCGGTGATCTTCTTCTCCATCGAAATGAGCACGCGGCGCATGCTCTCGCACACGTCGAACGGCGCCTTCGTGCGCGTCAGGTCGCGCGACTGGAGCTGCGAGACCTCAAGCATGCGGCGCACGAGGCGGGACAGACGCCGCGCCTCATCCGAGATGATGCGCAGGTACTCCTTTTCCTGCTCGGGCGGGATCGTGCCGTCTAAGATGCCGTCGGTGTAGCCTGCGATGGTCGTCATCGGGGTCTTTAACTCATGGGAGACGTTCGCGATGAACTCGCGGCGCTGGCGTTCGGTCTCCTGTAAGGAGTCCGCCATGTTGTTGAACGACTCGGCGAGCTCGGAGATCTCCGTCACACCCTCGTAGTTGTGCATGCGCACGTCGAAATTGCCCTCGGCGAAGCGTCGTGTCGCCTCCGCCATCTCGTGGATGGGGCGCGACTGGCGCATGCTGACCCACGCGCTCACGACGAACGAGAGCAGCAGTACCGTCACCGCCGTCATGAAAAACAATCCGATGAACGTGCGCCACATCGTCGTCAGCGCCCGTGCGCCGGTCACCGCCAGCACAAAGCCGACGGTTGCGCCCTCGCTCACGATCGGCACGCCGACGACGAAGTGCGTGTCCTCATAGATGTCGCCGAGCGTGGTGCGCACGGCGTAGGTGTCATCGCTCATCGCGCCCTCGGCCACGTCCTGCGGCACGGTCAGCACGCGGTTGACGAGAGTTGTATCGGTCGTCAGCAGCAGGTTGCCGTCCGAGTTGCAGATGAGAAATTCTGCATCCGTCACGTTCGAAGCAAAGTCTGCCAGCTCACGCAGCCCTGTGAGCGAGCCATTTTCCATGTAGGACGACACCATGTGCGACACGACCGTCGCCTTGCTCTGCATCTGCTCGCTGCGCTCATCGATGGCGTAGGAATACGTCAGCGCGAAGAACGCGCTGCCGAGCAGCGCAAGCGTCAGCATGACGACGCTTGCCGTAAGCAGAAAATTCTGCCAGTAGATCGTGCGGCAGCGGGTCTTGACCTTTTTGAGCGTCCAGCGCTTTTTCTGTGTTTTCTCTTTGTTTTCTTCCGGCATACTGAATTACTTCACTTCGAATTTATACCCGACGCCCCAGACGGTCTTGAGCGCCCACTGGTCGCTGACGTTTTCGACCTTTTCGCGGAGCCTCTTGACGTGTACGTCTACCGTGCGCGAATCGCCGAAGTAGTCGAAGCCCCACACCTCGTCAAGGAGCTGATTGCGCGTGTAGACGCGGTTCGGCGTGGCGGCAAGGTGGTAGAGAAGCTCCAGCTCTTTGGGCGGCGTGTCGATCTTCTTGCCGTTGACGATGAGCTCATAGGAGTCGAGGTCGATGATGAGCTTGTCGAACGTGAGGCGCTTGTGCGTGTCCTCGGGAATCTCGCTGCGGCGCAGCACGGCGTTGATGCGCGCGAGCAGCTCCTTCATCTCAAAGGGCTTGACAACATAGTCGTCCGCGCCCATCTCAAGGCCGTGGATGCGGTCGTTGACCTCGCCCTTGGCGGTGAGCATGATGATCGGGCACTTAGACGTCTCGCGGATCTTGGCGCATACGCCCCAGCCGTCGAGCACGGGGAGCATCACGTCGAGCAGCACAAGGTCGGGCTCTTTTTCCTTGAATTCCTCCACGGCCTTGCCGCCGTCGGCGGCGATGCGGACGTCGAAGCCCTCTTTGTCGAGATACATTTTAATGAGGTTGGAAATATTATTGTCGTCCTCCACGACAAGAATATTGCGTGCCATGCTGGTTTCCTCCTTCACACAAGCGTGTGTCTTTCTTCTGTGTTATTGTTTATTATACGCAAAACTGTGCGCGTTTCCTGAACAATTTGTAAAACCGTCACGCGCCCTTTGTGAGCGCGAGCTCGTTGAGCGCCGTGATGAGACGCGAGGACGAGCGGAGGCGAGAGAGCAACGTGCTCCAATCTGCCTGCACGGCGGTGTCAGCGCCGAGATAGGCGATGCACCCGCCGGAGCGGGCCTGACGCGCGATGCCGCTGGCGGCCTGCGCCGCGGTGGGAAGACCGCCGCTGTAATCCAGGTCAAAGTCAATGGGGCAGTAGCCCGCGGCGCGCACGGCGCGCAGCGTTTTGTCCGACGCGCCGTAGAGCGCGACGAGCCGCGCTTTTTCGTTGCACGCGGCCCATAGCGCGTTGTTTGCGCGCTCGATCGCGCTGACCGTGCGTGAGCTGCCGCCGGAAGCGTCGATGCGCAGCGCGGCGGCGTTGCCGCTGATGACGACACGGCGCAGCAGATCGCCGAGCGAGGAAAGCTGCTCTTCCGAGAAGAGAAACGTCGCCGTCGCGTTGTTGCTTGCGAGCGTGTCGAGCAGGGCGTTTGCGCTCTCTTCGTCCGTCACACGCAGCGCGAGACAGACAAGGTCGCGGTCGCCGTCGGTGTTCTGATTCGGTGTGTTGCCGGGATCGTTCGACTCGCTGTGCGTCTTCATATATTCGTTGTAGCGCTGCTCCATGGACATAGCCGCGGCGTCGATGAACTTCGCGTCGGAAAGCACGACCGTATCACTTTTGACGCGGACCAGGTAACCATAGGTCACGCGCGTGTAGCTATAATCGAGCGAGAAAAACTGCGTCAAAAGGTCGAGCGGCAGGAACACAACGTCGCTGCGCACGATGGCAGGACCGCCGTACTGGCGGTCGTTCTGGTCAGCGACGGTGCCGGCGGCGAAGTTGAACGTCAGTGCGCTGCCCTGCCGGTAGACGACGGCGGTGCTCTTGTCGCGGCTGCGGGAGTAGAAAAGGCCCAAGTCCGTGCCGGTGATGACCGTGGAGGGGATATACAGCCGCCCACCCGACCAGAACGGCATCGTCTCATCGCTCAGATCGGGCAAAAGCTGGTCGTTGACGGCGGTGAAATAGACAGTCGTCTCGGCCCTCGTTTCGCTGGGGGTGAGGGAGAAGACCATCAGCAATACAAGCAGCAGACACAAAAAACGCTTGCTCTTCATTTCTCCCGCCTCCTTACGTATTTTATCTTAACATTATAGCAATTTTTCCGCCGCTTTGCAATATCCGCGATGCCTCAGCCGTCATAATAGCCGACGGTGGTGTTCGAAAAATAGTGCTGCACGATTTCCTCGGCGGAAAGGCCCTGCTTGGCGAGGATATTTGCGCCGTACTGGCTCATGCCGACACCGTGGCCGTAGCCTGTGACGTGGAAGGTAAAGGCATTGTCCTTGTATTCCACGGTGAACGACGGCGAGCGCAGCGAGAGAATCGTGCGCAGGTCATTGCCGCGCAGCTTGACGCCGCCGACCGTGACGGAGGCGACATAGTCCGAGTCGTTTCGCACGATATCGCGGATCCATCCCTCGGGGCTGCCGGAGAGGTCGGCGTCCGGCTTGGCGGCGAGGATGAGAGACTTGAATTCCGCTGCCGTGAACGTTGCGACCGAGTAGTAGTTCGGTACGAGCTCTTCCGTCTCGGGGCTATCGACCTTTTGGAGATACGGCAGATCGTTCATCCACACGTCGCCTGCGCCCTGCGTGCTGCCGTCGGCGGACGAGAAGAACACGGCAAGGATGGGCGCGCCGTCATACAAGATGACCTCGCCGTCCGTTTCGCTCACGGCGCGTGCGAGTTTTTCCTCGTAGTAGACGGCCATGCTGCCCCAGTTGGCCGCAGCCTGCTCGGCGCTCAAATACGCCTTGCAGCAGGTGTGGTCGTCGCAGGCGTCGGCGTCTGGATGGTTCGCGCTGCCGCCGCCGCGGATGCGATAGAGCGTGTAGGTGCGCGCGGCGATGGCCTGTGCCTTGAGCGCCTCCTCCTCAAACGAGGCGGGCATTTCCGCGCGCAGCACGCCGAGAAGGTATGTGCCCATGTCCATCTCCTGGACCTCGCCCTGAATTTGGACGCGCAGCGTTTTTGCGCTGTCGCGCTCGCCGGGGGCGGCGATCTCACCGCTCGGCAGGGGAGATTCCGAGCCGTCCTGTGTGTTCGGCGTGTCGTCAAAGCGGCCTGCCGCCGCCCAGGCGAGGATCCAGATGAGGCCGATCAATAATATCGTGATGCGAAGAAGCTGTTTCAAGGCGTGTTCCTCCCTGCGGCCCACGGCCGCAATGCTTAAGTGACAGTGTTTTTATCAGTGTATGACCGACTTGTCCGCAAAATGATTCATGGACAAACGGGGATGAGTGTGCTATCATCAATAAATAGATGTTTTCCGGCGCTGTGCGCGCCGTATTCCGGAAAAAGAAAGGGTTCGGTTTTGTGAAAATTCTTCATTGGCTTTTGCTGGTGCTTTTTTCTGCGGCAGCGGCGCTGGCACGCCTCCGCCTGCTGGCAGTCGGCTTTGACGCGGACGGACTTCCCGTCCCGATGGACTTAAACACGATGGTGCTGCCTGCGGTGCTCGTCGTCGCAGCGGTCATCGCGGTCATTATGGCGCGGCGCTATCCCGCTCAGCGCGAGCTGTGCGGCAGCATGGACCTCTACTTCGCCTTTGACCGCTCGACGCTTGCGGTCTTGCTGATGGTGCTCGGCAGCTTTGCCCTGATCGGCTCGGCGGTGTGCTCGTTGGTGTTCTCGCTTCGCACGACGCTTACGATGATCCTGTCCGTTTTTCTGGCAGTCGGCGCGGCATGCCTGCTGTACGCTACGACCGCGCTGCGCCGCAAGGCGGAGTTCCCAGGCGTTGCGCTGCTCGTGCCTGTGTGCGCGATGGTGCTTGCGCTGATCCTCTTCTACCGCGAGCACGCGGCGGACCCGATTCTGCGTCATTACTATGTCGAAACGCTGGCGCTCGCGGCGCTGACGGTGCTGCTGCTCGAATTTGCGGCCTTTGCTTTCCGCGGCGGCGCGCCGCGGCTGCTGATGCCCGCGAGCACGATGAGCGTCATCCTTTGCGCGGCGGCCTTGGCCGCGCGCCCGACGCTTGCCGAGATCCTCTTCTACGCCGGCGGCGCGTGCATCGCGCTCGGTATCGGCGCGGCGGCGGACTTCGATCCGTGACGCCATCCTACATCAAAATATAACGAAAAAGGACGCCTCACGGCGTCCCTTTTCTTATAAGATGGAAGATTGGATGAAAAGAAGCTATTGTCTCTTGCAAGGATTAAGATAAAGGACGCATGTTAACAAAGTTCGAGGGAAAGTGTTACAAAAGTGTTAAATAGAAAGAGAATCCGGAAACCCCTGCAAATCAAGGAAAATCCTTGCGTCACGGTCGTTTGCAGCTTGCACGGGACTGTGCAAGACTGTGCCAAACTGTCTATATCTCGGACGCAGTAATGACGCAGTAGCAATTCCTGACCGGCGGCCAAATGACGCGCGAAAGCGAAATCACTTTACGAACGCAGCGTGCGGAAAAAATCGGCCAGCACGGTGCGGCATTCGTCTTTCAAAATGCCGCCCACGAGCGCGGGGCGGAAGGGAAAGCGCTCCATAAAGAGGTTCAGCACGCCGCCGCAGGCACCCATCGCCTCGTCGCGCGCGCCATAGAAGACGCGCGGGATGCGCGCGTTGACGATCGCGCCCGCGCACATCGGGCAGGGCTCGAGCGTCACGTAGAGCGTGCAGCCGTCGAGCCGCCAGGAGCGCAGACGTTCATTTGCCTGTGCGATGGCTTCCATCTCTGCGTGCGAGGAGGTGCGCTGCAGTTCCTCACGCCGGTTGCGGCCTCGGCCGATGATCTCGCCGTCTTTGACGATGACACAGCCGACGGGCACCTCGCCCTCCTGTGCGGCCTCGCGCGCGAGAGACAGCGCCTCGCGCATATAATCTTCATGCTCCATACTTGGCTCCTTGTTTGAAAAGAGGAATATTTGTCCACACTTTCCATACACTGACATTGCAGAGGTATGGGAGGGCGAAAACATGCGAAAGGTCAATTTGCTGCGCTGTGACGTCGCGCGCGATGCATCCATGCAGGACTTGTTCAGCGAGCTGCGCGACACGCGTGTCGCGCTGTCGCAGGCGTACGCGCGCTTCAACGCGGTCTGCGCGCCGGAGCTCGTCGACGCCTGCGTGTATGAGATCAACGCCGAGCTCTCACGCTATGACTACCTGCTGCGCCAGATCAAGGAGCGCAGCGGCGAAGCCGTGTACAAAACGTGCAGCGAGGGGGTCGCAAAATGGGGATAACGGAAAAAATACTGCTTGTCCTGTTTGCCGTGTTTGCGCTGCTCGCGGTGCTCAGGCTGTTCGCCGTGCCGTTGAAGCTCGCGGGCAAGCTGCTCGTCAACACGCTGCTCGGCTTTGCGCTGCTCGGCATTCTAAGCGCGCTCGGCGTGCTCGCCAAGCTTTCGCTGGGGCTGAATCTTTTCAACGCTCTCGTCATCGCCGTCCTCGGCGTGCCGGGCCTCGCGCTGCTGATCTTGCTGAGGCTGGTGTTTATTTAATGTACATAGAACAAAAGCCTCGCAGAGTTTCGTGCCCATAGGCACGAAAAGATTTTAATCGTTTTCTGCCGCGACATGCGCGTGGCAGAAAACACTTTGCGCGAAGCGTGTGTCGAATTGGCCTCTTTCAGCGGCCAACCGAGGCACAAAGCGCAGTGAAATATTCTCGGAAAAGTGACAACGTCACTTTTCCGAATTTTTTACATCCCAGCCGTACAGCGGATACCGCTGCATCGCGCCAAAGAGCTTCTGCTTGAGGTCTGGGTAGCGCTCGGAGAGCGACTCGATGAGCTCTTTGACCTCCTGACGGCGCGTTTCACCGTTGGCAGGGCAGGGATTGTGCACGATGGGAAGATCGAGCTTTGCCGCGACATTGCGCACCTGCTGCTCCTTCACATAGAGCAGCGGGCGGATCTGCGTCACGTCCGAGCGGCTCAGGTATGTCACGGGCTGGAAGCAGCCGATGCGGCCCTCAAAGAGGAGATTCATCAAAAGTGTTTCGACCGCGTCGTCGTAGTGGTGGCCGAGCGCGATCGTTTTGATGCCGTGCTCGTTCATCGCGGTCGAAAGCGCACCGCGGCGGAGCTTGGCGCACAGCGAGCAGGGATTTTTCTCCTTGCGCTCCAAAAACACGATCTCGTAGATCGGTACGTTTGCGCGGATGTACTCGACACCGAGCGCCGCGCAATAGTCGCCCACGGCATCAAAGCTCATGCCCGGCACACCCGTTTCGACCGTGATGGCCACGACCTTGAACGGCTTCTGGTAGAATTTGGAAAGGCGCGCAAGCGCGGTGAGCGTGACGAGCGAGTCCTTGCCGCCGGAGACGCCGACGGCGACCGTCTCGCCCTCCTGGATCATGTCGTAGTCCGTAACGCAGCGGCGCACGAGGCCCAAGATTTCCTGCATAGGTACAGCTCCTTGCGAAAAATAAAAGAATTTCGATTTTGCGATTTGAGAAATTGAGAGATAATCAAAGAAAACGAGAGGATTTACGAGCATTGCTTGCGCTAAATTAAAATGGTGTTGACATTCTCGCGCTCAAATGCTATAAATAAACTCGTTCCGATTTTACCAAGGGACAACAAAAATGTAAAGCACAAGCTTTCATTCATAGATCAATATGGAGGAAACACACCATGTCCACTTTTATGGCGAACAAGGGCAACATCGAGCGTAAGTGGTACGTCATCGATGCTGCCGGCAAGCCCATGGGCAAGACCGCCGTTGCTGCGGCTGATCTGCTCCGCGGCAAGCGCAAAGTCACCTACACCCCGCACGCCGACTGCGGCGACAACGTCATCATCATCAACGCTTCCAAGGCCATCCTCACCGGCAACAAGATGGAGCAGAAGTACTATCGTACGCACTCCGGCTGGATCGGCGGTCTGAAGGAGACCAAGTATCGCATCCTCATGCAGGAGAAGCCCGAGCTTGCGATGCGCGTGGCTGTGCGCGGCATGATGCCCCGCAACACCGTGACCAAGGACTCCCTGAAGCGCCTGCACATCTACGCTGGTGACACCCACGAGCAGCAGGCCCAGAAGCCCGAAGCCTACGAAGTCTAAGGAGGAAGAGAAGAATGTATCAGTCCAAGAAGCCTTATCTGTACGGCACCGGCCGTAGAAAGTCCTCCGTCGCCCGCGTTCGCCTCTTCCAGAACGGCACCGGCGCTATCACCATCAACGGCCGCGACATCGACGAGTATTTCGGTCTCGAGACCCTGAAGATGGTCGTCCGTCAGCCCCTCGCCGCTACGGAGGAGCTCGGCAAGGTCGACATCGTTGCCACCGTCGAGGGCGGCGGCGTGTCCGGTCAGGCCGGCGCTCTGCGTCACGGCGTGGCCCGCGCCCTGCTGCTGGTCAACCCCGAGTACCGCACCGTCCTGAAGAAGGCCGGCTTCCTCACGCGCGATCCTCGTATGAAGGAGCGCAAGAAGTACGGCCTCAAAGCCGCCCGTCGCGCGCCTCAGTTCTCCAAGCGCTAATTTGCTGAAAATCCCCGAAACTCAAGGGTCTCGGGGATTTTTTCTTTGTGAGGATATGTCTCTTTTTGCCGCTGAAGGCCGTAAAGGTTTGGGGTTACTTAGAGGTTTTTTGAGGTTGCCGAGTTGCTTTCAGGTTACTAATGAGGTTACTAGGAGAGTATTTCGTAAATCGAAGATGCAGCATAAAGAAAGACGCATTCTTTCGAATGCGTCCTTCTTTATGCCAAAATAGAAAGGGAAAGGCCGTCAGCCTTTCCCTTTTTTTGCTTTAACGGCAATATTTTTCAATATAAGCGTTCTGGCACTTGATGATGATCTTGATGGCTTCCTCGCGGCCGAGGACGTCGCTGACGACGGTCTCCTTGCCCTCCAGGCCCTTGTAGACGCGGAAGAAGTGGCGGATTTCGCTTGCCACATGGTTCGGCAGCTCCGAGATGTCCTGATAGGTGTTGTAGGTCGGATCCTGGAAGGGAATGGCAATGATCTTTTCATCGAGACTGCCGCTGTCCTCCATCGAAATAACGCCGATGGGGTAGCACTCCACGAGGCTCAGCGGGCGGATGCATTCAGAGCAGAGAACCAGAACGTCCAGAGGGTCGCCGTCGTCCGCCCAGGTGCGGGGAATGAAGCCGTAGTTGGCGGGATAGTGAGTCGAGGTGTAGAGAATTCGGTCGAGACGCAGCGCGCCGGTCTCTTTATCCATCTCGTACTTGTTTTTCGAGCCCTTCTCGATCTCGATGACCGCGAAAAAGTCCTCAGGGCGCACGCGCGCCGGTGCAATATCATGCCAAAGATTCATAATAGTTCTCCCTTCGTGAGAAATGGTATTGAGAAAACGCGCAGAAGTACGCTTCTGCGCGCTTTCGCTGACAAAAATTATTTGCTCAGTGCCTCGTCGATGCTCTTCGCGCCGAGCTTGCCGGCGCCCATGGCGAGGATGACGGTGGCAGCGCCCGTGACGGCGTCGCCGCCGGCGTAGACGTTCTGGTGAGAGGTGAGACCGGCCTCGTTGACGACGATGCCGCCCTTGCGGTTGACCTCAAGACCCGGGGTGGTGTTCTTGATGAGCGGGTTCGGCGTGGTGCCGAGCGACATGATGACGCAGTCGACCGGCAGATCGTGTTCGCTGCCGGCCTTTTCGATCGGGCGGCGGCGGCCGGAGGCGTCAGGCTCGCCCAGCTCCATCTCCACGCAGGTCATGGAGGAGACATAGCCCTTCTCATCGCCGTTGATCTTGACGGGGTTATTGAGCGTCTTGAAGACGATGCCCTCTTCGATGGCATGCTCGACCTCTTCGTGACGGGCGGGGAGCTCTTCCATGCCGCGGCGGTAGACGACGTACACGTCCGCGCCCAGGCGCTTGGAGCAGCGCGCAGCGTCCATGGCGACGTTGCCGCCGCCGACGACGGCGACTTTCTTGCCCTGAAGCGGCATGATGGGCGTGTCGGAGCCGTCCTTATAAGCCTTCATCAGGTTGATACGGGTCAGGAACTCGTTGGCGGAGTAAACGCCGCAGAGGTTCTCGCCGGGGATGTGCATGAACATCGGGAGACCCGCGCCGGAGCCGATGAACACGGCCTCGAAGCCGTACTCGCTCATCAACTCGTCGATGGACACGACGCGGCCGATGACCATGTTCGTCTCGACCTTGACACCGAGGGCCTTCAGACCGTCGACTTCCTTCTGCACGATGGCCTTGGGAAGTCTGAACTCGGGGATGCCGTAGACCAGCACGCCGCCGGCAAGGTGGAGCGCTTCAAAAACGGTGACATCGTAGCCCTTCTTGGCAAGGTCGCCCGCGCAGGTGAGGCCGCTGGGGCCGGAACCGATGACCGCGACCTTGTGGCCGTTGGGCGCAGGCTTGGCGGGTGCTTCCTGCACGTTTGCATTGTGCCAGTCGGCGACAAAGCGCTCGAGGCGGCCGATGCCGACAGGCTCGCCCTTGATGCCGCGGATGCACTTCGATTCGCACTGCGTCTCCTGCGGGCAAACGCGGCCGCAGACGGCGGGCAGGGAAGAGGTCTCATGAATGACCTGATAGGCGCCCTCGTAGTCCTTTTCGGTGATCTTCTTGATGAATTCGGGGATCTTGACCTGCACCGGGCAGCCGGAGACGCAGGGATGGTTCTTGCAGTTTAAGCAGCGGGCTGCTTCGTCGAGCGCCTGCTCCTCGGTATAGCCGAGCGCGACCTCCAGAAAGTTCTTGTTGCGGACGTTGGGCTCCTGCGAGGGCATTTCGTTCTTCTTCAGACTCATGTTAGGCATATTACTGAACCTCCTTGCTGAACAGGTTGCAGGTCTCTTCGTATTTGTGGCGCTCCCAGTCGAAGTACATCTTGCCGCGCTTGAGACTCTCGTCCCAGTCGACCTTGTGACCGTCGAAGTCCGGGCCGTCGACGCAGGCGAACTTCGTCTCGCCGCCGACGGTGAGGCGGCAGCCGCCGCACATGCCGGTGCCGTCGACCATGATCGGGCTCATGGAAACGGTGGTGGGGATGCCGTAGGGCTCGGTGGTCTTGGACACGAATTTCATCATGATGGCAGGGCCGATGGCGAAGATCTCGTCATACTGGTTGCCCGCGTCGATGAGCGCCTTGAGCGCATCGGTGACAAGACCCTTCTCGCCGTAAGAGCCGTCGTCCGTCATCAGCTTCAAAACGCTGGACGCCGCGCGGAACTTGTCCTCAAGAATGACGAGGTCCTTATTCTTGAAGCCGACGACCGCGTGGACTTCCGCGCCGCAGTCGTGGAACTTCTTCAAAACGGGGTAAGCGATAGCGCAGCCGACGCCGCCGCCCACGACGCAGACCTTCTTCTTGCCTTCGGTCTCGGTCGGGCGGCCCAGCGGGCCGACAAAGTCCTGAATGTACTCGCCCTCGGCTTTATGTCTGAGCTTTTCGGTGGTGGCGCCGATCGTCTGCACGATGATGGTGACGGTGCCCTTCTCACGGTCGAAGTCGTGGATGGTGATGGGGATGCGTTCACCGTTTTCATCGACGCGCAGGATGATGAACTGGCCGGGCTCGGCCTTCTTTGCCACCATCGGCGCCTCGATCTCGTAGAGGGTCACGGTGGGCTTGAGCGCTTCTTTCTTCACGATGCGATACATGAATGATTCTCCTTTTTGTTGAGATTCAGCGCCGTGCCGTCCGGGGAGAACGGCAGGCGGGATTCCTGGACGCAGCGCCGGGAATATGGAATGATGCTATATTTATATCATGAAAGTTTTCTTGCGTCAATGAATATCAAAATTCTGACGATGCAGGAAAACTTGCATTTACGAAAAATACTTGCAAAAAACTAAAGCAGCGTCACGCTGCGGCCCTCGGTGCTGATGAGGTCCTCCTCGCGCATCTTGCGCATCTCGCGCATCATGGCGCTGCGGTCGGCGCTGATGTAGTCGGCAAGCATGCTGAGGGAAAACGGCAGGGGGAACGTCCGGCTGCCGTGCTCGTCGGCGAGCTGCTCGAAAAAGCACAGCAGCTTTTCGCGGATGGAGCGGCAGGCGAGCACCTCGACCCGGCGGCTCAGATGCAGGGACTTTTTCGAGAGCAGTTGGAAGAGGTTCGTTACGACCTGACTGTGGCAGGCGCAGGCGTTTTCGCAGCGCTTTGTGATCTGGTCATAGCGCATGAAGATGACGCGGCAGTCCTCGCGGCACTCGATGAGCGCGCTGCCGTCGCGAAAGCCGGTGAACGCCAGCTCCTCGCCAAAGACGCTGCCCTCGTCCATGCTTTCAAGCATGGTGCGGTTGCCGTCGGCGTGCAAGCGCAGAAGCGCCGCGCTGCCCGAGAGCAGCACGCCGATCATATCCTGCTGCTCTCCGCAGGTGAGGATGGTCTGTCCTGCGCTGAAGCGCTGCTCGTAAGCGCTGAAGCAGCGCAGCATATTTTCGCACGATACTTCGTCCACACCTGTAAACAGTGCGGAATCGCGGCAGTCCATCGCTCTCCCTCCCGTAAGGCCTGCTGCTTTACCGGTGCAGCGCAGCCGTTGACCTATTGCATTATCATATACCAGAGAGGGAAAAAAGTAAATGACAATTTCGCGAAAAAATCGGACAAAAAAGCGTGCGATCCCTGTAAAAAAGCATCCGCCTTATTTGGCGGATGCTTTGTCCTTGGTTTTGCGCGCATAGTCGTAAAACACCTGCGCAATGGGCGATAAAATGCTGTTTTTGTGCTTGACGATATAGAGCTGGCGGCGGAAGCGCGAGTCGGGGAAGGGGAAGGCGAGAAGCTTTCCGAACTGAACATAGTCCTGCGCGGCGCTCTGCGCGATGAGACCGACGCCGAGACCCTCGCTGACCATCTGCTTGACGCTCTCGGTCGAGCGGATCTCGACCGCGGTGCGCAGCTGGGCGATGTCGATGCCGAGCTCATTTAAGAGTTCCTTGCCCGCCTGATACGTGCCGCTGCCCTTTTCGCGGCTGATGAACGTCTCTTCCTTGAGCTGCTCGATGGGGAAGGGCTTGCCCGCAAAGGCCTGATACTTTTCGGTGTTCGGCGTGATGAGCACCATCGGGTCGTTGGCAAAATCCTGATAGACGCATTTGTGGCTCGCCACCATCGTGCCGCAGAAGCCGATCTCTACGCTGCGCGTGGCGACGAGCTCCACGACCTTGGGACTGTCCTCCATCTGGATATTGAAGGTGATGTCCGGATAGCGGGCGCGGAAGTCCTGCAAAAGGTGCGGCAGATAATACTGGCTGGGCACCGTGGAGGCCGCGATGGAGATCGTACCCTTCATCTCCTGCGAGAAGTTGCGCAGCGCGATGGCCGCATTCTCGCGCACCTGCAGGATCTCCTTGGCGTATTTGTAGAGGAGCTTGCCCGCGTCGGAGGGGTAGGTCTCCTTCGTGGTGCGGACGATGAGCTTGATATTCAGTTTTCTCTCCAGTGCGGAGACGTGCGAGCTGATGGTCGGCTGCGTCAGGTGCAGCAGCTCCGCGGCGCGGGAAAAGCTGCAGTTTTCCACCACGTAGACGAACGCTTCGAGCTCTTTGATATCCATATCAATGTCCATGAAGTTCCCCCGTCAGACAGGCAAAAGCAAAATGTTTTGCGCTGATAGTGCGTTGAATGCTTATTTTTTAACAGTATACACAGTTTAGCGCCGTTTGTCCAGAGAGGGAAACGGCATTTTGCAGGATTTTATGCATTTTTTGCCCGTGCGATGCACCGCGCGGGCAAAAAATGACGACTTACTGCTTGTCCTGCGCCAGCGCCTCGCCCAGCGCGATGGCGAGCTGATCGGGGCAGGAGGTATTCTTGAAGCCGCAGCGGATGCCGCGCATGCGCGCGATGGCATCCTCGGCCTTCATGCCTTCGACCAGGCGCGAAATGCCCTGAAGGTTGCCGTTGCAGCCGCCGATGACCTCTACGCTCTTGATGGTGTGGTCGTCGTTCAGCTCAATGTGCATTTCCTTGGAGCAAACGCCCTTGGTGCGGTAGTTATAAGTCATTTCTATCTCTCCTTTTCTGATAGTCCGCGTCAATCATAGCACATTCGCCCTGCGTTCGCAAGGGATGCACCGAAAAAGGAAAGAAAAAGAAGATGCGGCAATTCGGGGTGGTATTCCGCGAACAACTGTGCTATAATTATCCTGTTAGAATATTGCCATTACAGAACAAAACGCAAAAGGAGTTGTTTTTTATGTCAGTTTTGACCGCCGTTGTTCTCGGCCTTGTGCAGGGGATCGCGGAATTTTTACCGATCTCGTCCTCCGGCCATCTCGCCATCGCGGAGCATTTACTAAGCATCCAGGGCGCGAGCAACGTGCCCGACTTTTTCGACGTGCTGCTCCACCTCGGCACGCTCGTGGCGGTGTTTGCCGCTTACTGGGATGATATCCGCGATATGATCGTGGAGTTTTTCACCGGCATCGGCGACCTTGCCCATCATCGCACGCCGAACCCCGTGCCGCCTGCGCGCCGTCTCATTCTGCTCATCATTGTGGGCACGCTGCCGCTTTTCGTCATGGTGCCGTTTCGCCGTTTTTTCACGGAGCTGAGTGATAATATGTACTTTATCGGCGGCGCACTGATCGTCACGGGCATCCTGCTCTTCGCGAGCGACCGCGTGCGCCATGGCCGCAAGACGGAAAAGACCGCCACAATGCTCGACGCGCTGCTCGTCGGTATCGGTCAGGCCATCGCGCTGTGCCCGGGCATCTCCCGCTCCGGCATGACGATCACGGCGGGCTGCTTCACGGGCTTTGAGCGCAAGTTTGCCGTGCGCTTTGCATTCCTGCTCTCCATCCCCGCGGTGTTGGGGGCGAACATCCTGACACTCAAAGACGCGATCGACGCGGGCATCGACTTCTCCAGCGTGCCCGTGTACCTCGTCGGTGTCGTCGTCGCGGCGGTGTCGGGCTATGCGAGCATCCGCCTGCTGCGCTATGTTGCCGACAAGGGCCGTTTCGGCGCGTTTGCCTATTACTGCTGGGCCGCCGGCGTGCTGACGCTGGTGCTCACGATCCTGCACTAATTTTTGATTCTGAGGTGAACCATGGCACAACAGAAGAAAAAAACCACCACAACGAAAAAGAAAACGACGGGTTCGTCCCGCTCCTCGTCTTCCGGCAAGCGCACGGCGAAGAAGAATCAAAAGCGCCCCATCCGCCGCGAGGTCGCGGGCGCGATCCTGCTGGTGCTGGCGCTGTGCCTGGGCTTTAGCTATTTCCAGTCGGGCGCGTGGCTGCTCGATCAGCCGGCGAAGCTGTGCCGGTCGCTCTTTGGCTGGGGCTATTACCTCGTCGCGCCCGCACTGCTGCTGGGGAGCTATATTCTGCTCTTCCACCGTGGGCGGAACGTCGCGTCCTGCCTTGTCGGCACGGCGCTGCTGCCGGTCGTGTTCGGCGCGATCATGCACATCGCCCTCTGCAAGGAGGAGTATGTCAACATGGATGGCATCTTGAAGCTTCTGTGGATGAGCGGCAACGCGCTCGAGTCCGGCGGCGCGGTGTCTGCATCGCTTGCGATCATGCTGGTGCTGCTGGTGAAAAAGGTGCTGGCGATGGTCCTGCTCGTTGTGCTGTTCGTCGCGTTTTTGATGATGGCGTTCCGCTTGACGCCTGCCGCCGTGATCGAGGCCGTGCGCTCGCACGAGCGCGTGCCCTATGAGCCAGTGGAGGAAGAGGACCTTCCGCCGCAGCGCACCCATGTGCCGCGCCGCAGTGCGCCGGTCCACACGCCGGACGCCGCCATCGACATTCCGCTCGACGGCGAGGAGCGCGTCATCAAGAAAAATCCCACGGGCGGCTTCTTCCGCAAGAAGTCCGATAATATCAAGAGCCCCGACGAGCTGTTAGCGGGCGGAAGTGCCGCGGAGACGAAGAGCGCCGCACCCGTTTCGCCCGCCGCTGCGCCGTCCGCACCCGTTAAGCCTGTGACGGTGGAGGCCGACGACTTCGACCTGCCGCCGTTTGACACGACGCCGAGCGCTCCCGTGAGCGCGCCCGCGCCGGTCGTCCCGGCACCCGCACCTGTGATGCACACGCCGTTTGCCACGCCCACGCCGAGCGTGCAGGGCGCGCCCGTCGCCGCAGCCGCAGCAGCAACGACGGTTCCCGCCGTGCTGACCGACAAGCAGGAGGACAAGCTCCGCCGCGCCGAGGTCGATGCCGCGCGCGAGGAGGTCACGCGCGAGATCGAGGGCAGCGACGCGCAGCCCCAGCCGCCTGCATATCAGTATCCGCCCATCACGCTCTTAAAAGAGGGCAGCGTGACGAACGCCGCTGAGGCGGGCGCGGAGCTGCGCAACAACTCCCGCCGCTTGGCGCAGACGCTCACGAGCTTCGGCGTGGACGCCCAGCCGGGCGATGTGGTGCGCGGCCCGTCGGTCACGCGCTATGAGTTCACGCTCAGTCAGGGCGTGAAGCTCTCGAAGATCACAAATTTGCAGGACGATATCGCCCTTGCGCTGGGCGCGAGCGGCGTGCGCATCGCGCCCATCCCCGACAAGATCTCCGTCGTGGGTGTCGAGGTGCCGAACAAGCTCGTTTCGCCCGTCAGCATCCGCACGGTGCTCGAATCCACGGAGTTCACCACCCATCCTTCCACCACGGCTTTCGCCGTCGGCAAGGACATCAGCGGCAAGAACATCGTCGGGAATATCTCGAAGCTTCCGCACGTGCTCATCGCCGGTACGACAGGCTCCGGTAAGTCCGTGTGCACGAACTCGCTGATCGTCTCGATGCTCTATAAGTCAACGCCCGAAGAGGTGCGCTTTATCATGGTCGACCCGAAGATGGTCGAGCTTGCGCCCTACAACGGCATCCCGCACCTGCTCATCCCCGTCGTCACCGACCCGAAAAAGGCTGCGGGCGCGCTGCAATGGGCCGTGTACGAAATGATGAAGCGCTACAAGATGTTCTCCGAGCACAACGTCAAGGACCTTGCCTCCTACAATAAGGTGGCGGAGACGGACGAAACGCTCAAAAAGCTGCCGAGCGTCGTTGTCGTCATCGACGAGCTGGCCGACTTGATGCTCGTCGCGGCGAAGGAGGTCGAAGAGTCGATCTGCCGCGTGGCGCAGATGGGCCGCGCCGCGGGCATGCACCTGGTTATCGCGACGCAGCGTCCGTCCGCGGACGTCATCACGGGCCTGATGAAGGCCAACATTCCGAGCCGCATCGCGTTCGCGGTCGCTTCCGCGATGGAATCGCGCATCATCCTCGACACCGCGGGCGCGGAAAAGCTCGTCGGCCGCGGCGATATGCTCTATGCCCCGCTGGGCGAAGGCAAGCCCAAGCGCGTGCAGGGCTGCTTCATCTCGAGCGAGGAGATCGAGCGCGTGGTCAACTTCGTCAAGGAAAACGGCGAGACGGACTACGACGAATCCGTCATCGACAAGATCAACGCCGCCGTCGCCGAAAAGGAGAAGGGCAGCGGCAAGGGAGGCGGCAATGCCGCGCCTGATCAGAACGCCGCCGACGATGTGGATGAGCTGCTCCCCGCCGCGATCGACGTGGTCATGGAGACGGGTCAGGCGTCCGTCTCGATGCTCCAGCGCCGCTTGAAGCTCGGCTATTCGCGCGCGGCGCGCATCGTCGACGAGATGGAGACGCGCGGCATCGTGGGCCCGTTCGAAGGCTCAAAGCCCCGCCAGCTGCTTATCACGAAAGAGCAGTGGCAGGAGCTCAAGATGAAGGGCGCCTACGGCGCGACGCCGCCGGAAGCGGAAGAGCTTCCGCCGCCGGACGAGGAAAACTGAACAAAGCGAAAGCACCGAAAGCAAAACGGCTTTCGGTGCTTTTTTTGCGCGTCTCGGTTTCCATGCGCACGGGAGTCGCATAGACTGTCGGGGAAGAAAAAATGGGGGAGGAGATCGACATGGCCTATTCCGACAGGGAGCTGCTCGCGCGCCTCATCGAGTGCGAAGCGGGCGGTGAGGGCGAGAATGGGATGAAAGCCGTGGCGAGCGTCGTGATGAACCGTGTGCGCTCGACGGGCGGTGAATACGCGCGCGTGGGGCAGGGCAGCATCCGCAATATCATCTTTCAGCCGGGGCAGTTCGTCTGCGCGAGCGAGACCGAGCGCGGCAGCTACAACCCGCAGAACATCTACAACATGCGCCCGACCGATATCCATTACGAGATCGCGGACTGGGCCATCGCGGGCAACCGATTGAACGGCCTTGGAACGGCGCTGTGGTTCTTTAACCCGTTTTCGCCGTCCTGCCGCGCGATTTTTCCTTCAAATGTGGGGGCGTTCGTCATGCGTATCGGCGACCACTGTTTTTATAACCCCACCGCCGCGTATTACGACACCTGAGAAAAGCAAATCAGCAGCAACGGGAAAGGGAGAGGACGTTTTTATGATCCAGATGGGAAAAAGCATGCCGTGCCTTTATGAGCAGATGGTTGCCGTGCCCGCCATGGCGAGCGCGCAGCAGAGCGGCAACAGCAATAATAGCAGCAATAATAGCAGTAATAACAACAGTAACAACAACGCGAGCCAGAGCTATGAGGAAATGCTTGGAGGATCGTCGGGGGCGGGGGACATGTCGCTCGTGCTGCAGGGCGGCGCGAGCGGGCAGTTCCAGCCCACGCCCGACAAGATCGAAGAGTCGCAGACCGTCGACAAGATGGCCTACAATTCGTGGAAGGGGATGCTCGCGCGCAACATCGGCCGCGCAGTCATCGTGAGCTTTCTTGTCGGTTCGCAGAACACGGTCGTGGCGGTCGGCACGCTACAGGAGGTCGGAAACGACTATATCACGCTGTTCCACCCCGGCCGCAGCGCCTACATCACCGCCGACATCTACTCCATCCGCTTCGTGGAGTTCCCGCAGGGGAACAACGTGATCACACTCAACTAAAAAGGGACGCTTTCGCGTCCCTTCATTTTTGCTTTTGCGTTCGCAGACGCAAAGAATTTTGATCGTCGATCGCCGCGACCAGCGCGTGGCGATCGACACCTCTCGCTCCGCGCGTGTCGCAGCCGCCAGCGGCGGCAAGGCACAAAGCGGAGTGTGGCCTTCCTCAAAAAAGCGGCTTTACCGCTTTTTTGAAGTACTTAGAATCTTCTTCTCCGCCCGTGGTAGCCGCCGTGTGCCGCGCCGCGGCGGCGGTGGCCGTAGCGACGGCGGCGGGAGAACATCGTCACATAGACGACGAGCGCGACGATCAGCAGTACGACCACGATCAACAGAATGCGGACGAGCGGCTTTGCGAAAAAGTCAGACACCCTGCGCTGCGCCGTCAGGAACCACGAGGCCGATACATCGTTCAGCGCTAAGAGGTCCGTCTCGGCGTAGACCTTACCATTGTAGGAGAGCGTCAGCTTGCCGAGCACGTCGCCCGCGGAAACGGGCGCGTCGACCGTGTCGTTCGTGAGCGTCACGGTGCGCTCAAGCATGTCGGGCTCGACATTGTCGGGCAGCAGGCAGGCGATATCCTCCGCCGCGTGGGTCGAAACGTAGCTCGCTTCGCTCGAAAGCGCGACGGGCACCTCCTGCACAAGGTCAGAGGAGGAGAGAATGTCGCGGAGGACAAAGTTGTCAAAGCCCCAGTCGAACATGCGCGACGTTTCGGAGAAGCTGCGCGTCTGGATGGTCACACCATCCTCGAGCGTCACGCGCTCTGCGCCCAGCACCACGCTGATCATGTGGCGGCTGCCGCGCAGGGCGGACGAAATGAGGCAGTAGCCCGCCTCGGGTGTCGAGCCGGTCTTGATGCCCTGCGCGTCGCGGTACACATAACCGCGGGCGCGCCAGTTGGAGATGAGAAAGTTCGTCGAATGCAGCTCACGCGGCTTGTCGGTCATGTTCGTGACGGGCACGGTGTAGCTCTTGGAGTTGCAGATCTCCATGAATTTGTCATGTTTCAGCGCCTCGCGCGTGATGAGGTAGAGGTCCCACGCGGTCGTGTAGTGCTGGGAATTGTGAAGACCCGTGGCGTTGGCGAAGTGCGTGTGCTCGCAGCCAAGCTCCGCCGCGCGCTCGTTCATGCGCGCGACAAAGGCGTCGACCGAGCCGTAGAGCGTTTCGCCCAAAATGTTGCACGCCTCGTTCGCCGAGACGATGAGCATGCAGTTGAGCAGCTGCTCGACCGTCATCGTTTCGCCGGGGACGATGTTCGCCGTGCTGCCGTCGCTGGAGAGCCCCTCGAACGCCGATTCCGTCGCAGTGACGGAGTCGGTCAGTGCGATCTTGCCCTCGTCGATGGCTTCAAACACCAGCAGCGCGACCATCACCTTTGTAAGCGATGCAGGATAGTTTTCCTGATGGGCGTTTTTCTCATAGAGAATTTCGCCCGTGTCGGCCTCGATGAGAAGGCCGGCCTTCGCGTCGAGTGTGAAGTCCTCATAGGCGTCAGCGCTCGTGAGCGAAAAGAGCGGGAGCAGGAGCGCAAAAGATAAAAAAAGTGAAAACCAGCGGCGTTTTTTCATGGAAATATACCTCGTTGTATGATACAATCAAATAGAATACAGTGAAGAGGAGCGCGCCGTTCGGCACGCTTCGACATCAGTATAGCAAAAAAGGCAGGCGAGCGCAACCGTGGAAAAGCAAGAAAAGAAAACCAAAGTCAGCGGCGTCTACCTTGTGCTCGCCGCGCTGACGGTGCTGTTCGCCGTTTCGCTCGTTTTTCTGCACAAAACGGCCTACGAGGGTGCCTCGCACGGGAATTACACCGTGACGACGCAGGACAAGACCGACGAGATCACCGCGCCCACGCGCGTTGTGACGCTTGTGAACGTCAATACCGCGACGGCGGAGGAGCTTGAAACGCTGACGGGCATCGGCCCGTCGCTCGCGCAGGCGATCATCGACTACCGCGCAGAGCACGGCGATTTTACGGCGGCGGAGGACCTTTTGAACGTCAAGGGCATCGGAGAGGCGAAGCTCGAGGGATTCCGCGCGGAGATCACATTCACGGAGGAGGATGGCAATGAAAATTCTGGTGGTTGACGACGAGCAGCTTCTCGTCAAGGGCATGAAATTCAATCTGGAAAACGAGGGCTATACGGTCGAGACCGCCTACGATGGCGCGACCGCCATCGACATGGCGAAAAGCGGCGGGTTCGACCTCATTATCCTCGATCTGATGATGCCGCAGGTGGACGGGCTGACGGCCTGCATGCGCATCCGCGAATTTTCCAATGTGCCCATCATCATGCTGACCGCTCGCAGCGAGGACGCCGACAAGATCATCGGTCTTGAGTCCGGCGCGGACGACTATATCACAAAGCCATTCAACATCTTAGAGCTCAAAGCGCGCATCCGCGCGCTGCTGCGCCGCGCGAACGCCGCACCGCAGCAAAAGCAGCCTGAAACGCTCCTGTTGACCGCGGGCGGCATCACGCTCGACCCAGAGCAGCGCGTCGCCGTCAAAAACGGCGAGATCGTCGAGCTCACGGCCAAGGAATACGATCTCATCGAACTTCTTGTCAAGAATCCGCGCCGCGTTTACTCGCGCGAAAATCTGATGGACCTCGTCTGGGGCTACACCTACGCAGGCGACTACCGCACAGTGGATGTGCACATCCGGCGGCTTCGCGAAAAGCTCGAGGAAAACCCCGCCGCGCCGCAGCACATCCTGACCAAATGGGGGGTGGGGTACTACTTGAAGGACTGATTTCCCACTAAAAGAAAGAGAAGGGGGGCAGCGCCGTGCAGATGCATGCGAGCCTGCAGCGAAAATTCAGCTTCAGCTATATCGCCATCATTCTGGCGGTGCTGATCCTGCTGAACACGTATCCGCTCATCACGTCGGAAAACCTGACGTTCCGCTCTAAGCAGAGCTCGCTGCAGGGCAGCGTCTCGGTGATGGTGACGGCGCTCTCCGGCCTTGAGGAGCTGAGCGAGGAAAACGTCGCGGGCGCGATGACGCTCGTGGAGGAGACGGGCATCTCCCGCGTGCTTGTGACGGACGCCTCGGGCCGCGTGCTGTACGACACGCGCGAAACCGACGGCGCGATCGGCCGCTATGCCTTTTATACAGAGCTTGTGCAGGCGCTTCGCGGAGAAGACGTCTTTTACACCGAATTTTCGGACAAGGCGTTCAAAAGCCGCGCGGCCTCGCCGGTCATCTACCACAGCCAGACCATCGGCGCGGTGTATGCCTACGAATACGACACCGAGCAAGCGGAGCTGCTGCTGTCCCTGCAGCGCAATCTCCTGACGATTTCGGCGGTCGTGCTGGTGTTCGCCGGCGGGATCAGCGTACTCTTATCCCGTGTGCTGACGCGGCGCTTCGGCGTACTGACCGACGCCATCCGCAAGATGCGCGAGGGCTCGTACAGCCACCGCGCCGAGGTCGGCGGGCACGACGAGATCAGCGAGCTCGCCGCCGAGTTCAACGACATGGCTGACCGGTTGCAAACGACGGAGGACGCTCGCCGCCGCTTCGTGTCGGACGCGAGCCACGAGCTCAAAACGCCGCTGGCGGGCATCAGGCTTCTGTCCGACTCCATTTTGCAGACGGAGAACATGGACGCGCAGACCGTGCGCGAATTTGTCGGTGATATCGAGCAGGAGTCCGAGCGCCTGGCGCGCATCACGGAAAATCTGCTGCGATTGACGCGCCTGGACAGCGGCATGCTGCCCGAGGCGCAGCGCGTCGACCTCTCGTCCGTGATAGCGCGCGTGGTGCGTATGCTGCGCCTTGTGGCCGAGGAAAAGCAGGTCGACCTCTCATATGAAATTCGCCGCGAGGGACAGACCCTTGCGAGCGAGGATGAAATTCACGAAATCATCTACAACCTGACGGAAAACGCCATCAAGTATAACCGTCCCGGCGGCTTTGTGAAGCTGCTGCTCGCGGGGGATGAAAAGGACTGCCTTCTCACTGTCAGCGACAATGGCATCGGCATTCCGGAGGGGGACATGCCCCGCATTTTCGACCGCTTCTACCGCGTGGACAAGATGCGCTCGCGCGCCGCGGGCGGTACAGGCCTTGGCCTTTCCATCGCCGCCGACACGGCGCGCCGCCGCGGCGGCAGCATCGAGGTCCGCGCCCGCGAGGGCGGCGGCACGGTGTTTACCGTGCGCCTGCCGCGCTGCGAAGAGGGAGGGGATGAGACATGAGAAGACGTCTTTCCCTGACTGCGGCATTAGTCCTCCTGCTTTCGCTTCTCTGCGCCTGCGCGGCCCAGCACGCGCAGGAAATGGACGAAAACGGCTACGAGCTCTATTTTCTCAGCGATCCCAACTCCGCGGGCGGCGGCGACGCCATCCGCACGCAGGAAAAGCGTCTGACGCTCGACGGCGCGATGGAGACCGAAGACTGTGTCCGCGCGCTGATGGAGGCGCTGCTCGCAGGGCCCGACGAGCCGTCGCTCTCGTCGCCCATCCCGGAGGGAACGGCGCTCAAGTCGCTCAAGGTGTCGGGCCGCCGCGCGCAGATCGACTTGAGCGCACAGTATGCGCGCCTGACGGGCATCGACCTGTCGCTCGCTGACTACTGCATCACGCTGACGCTGACGCAGCTGCCGAATGTGAACGCTGTGAGCATCACGGCGGACGGGCGCGAGCTGCCGTACCGCGAGACGCAAGTGCTGCTCTCGGCGGATACGCTGCTTTCCTCGCGTGAGAGTGGCCTGCGGCCGATCACCGTGTCGCTTTATTTCCTCGACAGCAAGACAGGTGAGCTGCGCGCCGAGCAGCAGACGCTCGCGCTCTACGAGGGCCAGACGCGCGTGAACGCGCTGCTCGAAGCGCTCGCGCAGGGGCCGGAGGACGATTCGCTCGTCTCGCTCCTGCCGGAGGACTTTGCGGTCATCTCCTCTCGCATCGAAAACGGCGTGTGCTATCTGAATCTCCCGGCTAACGTCTCACTGCCGGAGAACGAGGCGGAGCGCGATTTGATGCTGAGCGCGCTCGAGCAGTCCATTTTGTCGCTCGGCGGCGTGGACGAGGTGCAGTTTTTGATCGAAGGCTCGGCCGAGCCCGACGGCTACCGGTAAAAAAGGCCCTCCGCAGAAATGCGGAGGGCCTTATCATATCTTGCGCTATTTTACGCTCACTCGCGCGCGAGCATCGCCGCGCCGATCACGCCCGCGCGGTAGCCGAGCGTGCAGAGCTCGATGCGCGTGTGCGAGACGGCATAGCGCGAGCCGAACGAACGCTCGCGCACCCTTTCGCGCAGCGGCAGGAGCAGCGCGTCGCCCTGATTTGCTACGCCGCCCGAGAGGGCCAGCACTTCGGGGAAGAAAATGTTGACAAGATTTGTGAGCCCGCAGGCCAGATGCTCGATGTAGTCCTCCACGACCTGCGCGCCCGCCTCGTCGCCGCGCTCCTTGGCGAGAAACGCTGTGCGGCCGTCGACACCGCCCTGCTCCGCGGCAATCGCGTGCAGCAGGCTCTCGGGGTGCGCGGCCATGGTGCGCTTCGTGTCGCGGATCAGCGCCGTGGCGGAGGAGTAGGCCTCAAAGCAGCCGCGGCTGCCGCAGGTGCACTCTTCGCCGTTTTCCGCGATGACCATGTGGCCGATCTCGCTCGCCGCGCCCGTGTAGCCTGTCAGGAGCTTGCCGCCGAGCACCACGCCGCCGCCGACGCCCGTGCCGAGCGTGACGACGATGGTGCTCTCCGCGCCGCGGCCGCAGCCGAACAGCGCCTCGCCCAGCGCCGCGGCGTTTGCGTCGTTGCCGAGGTGGATGGGAAGCGCAGTGTGCGCGCGCAGCGCGCTTCGCAGGTCGAAGTTTACAAAGTTCAGGTTCGCCGCAAAGCGCACGATGCCGCTCGCGTCGTCCACCGTGCCGGGGCAGCCGACGCCCACGCCGCCGACGGTGTCCTCGCCGATAGAGAGCTGCGCGATGACCTGACCGATGCGTCCCGCGACCGCCTCGGGGCCGAGATCGACGCGCGTCGGGATAGAATGCTCCTTTAAGATCTCGCCCTCTGCGCTCACGAGTGCGCCCTTGATGTTCGTGCCGCCGAGGTCAATGCCGATATAGTTCATAAAAACGCCCCTCCCGGGTAAAATGTGTCCTCATTGTATGCCGCATCGGTGGAAAATGCAAGAGCTCGCACAGGAAAGAAAAAAGTTTCTAAAAAAATCATAAGGGTGAAACTTTTTGAGAAATTTCTCGTCTAAGAGAATGTACGGAACGAAAAAAGCTCCGCATAATCAAGATGGAAAGAAGACGATGAGAGGAGAAACAAAATGAACCGCTGGGGACTAATGAGTGCCCTCGCACTTGCCGCCGCGCTGCTGCTCGCGGGCTGCGGAGGCGACTGTGGGCTGATAGATGGCGAGGATTATACCGTCGAGGATCTTCGAGGGATCAATATACCCCTTGCACTGCTCGAAAGACATGAGGTCGTGACGGTGAATGTACAGTACACCGATGAAAATGGCGATGTGACTTATACCGCCAGAGTGCAGTACACCCGTAATGCGGATGGAAATGTCGTGTCCTGGGGGCATTATGGGTATGATCCGAGCGAGAATTATCCGGTCAGTGCAAAAGAGCGCTGGACGCAGGCAAACGGAAAAGTGTATCTGGATCGATCATCGAACGAAGAGAGAACGATGATGACCTGCTTCACCAAAATAGATTACGAGATGTATGTTCTTGCTGATCTGCCCGCAATTGCGAAATTTGAGATGGGCACCGAGGAGAGCGAGGAAACGATCGGATTACAGAATGGTGTGTACCTGCTCTCCGGGAGTGTGACATATCCGAACCTTGGCGGTTATCACAGCAAGACGCTCTACGAAGTTGAACCTGGATCCGGCGAGCTTCACGCCATGACAGTGACTGATCATGCTGCGGATGATGAGGCCTTTGACGGCAAGATGCGATACACTTGGAGCTACGATGAGCCCTACGCGCCTGAGCGTGACCTTGCGGGCGAAGCACTGCACGAGACCGACAGTGCTGACACCTGCCTGCTGACGCTCATCTACGACCCCGGCACAGCGGACGAGGAAACACAGCAGTACCGCGTGACGCGCGGCAGCTATGCCATGTTTGCCTGCCGTACCGGCAGCAATATCTATTATGATGCAGCGTTGAGTCAGGAGATCGACTATCAGGCGGGCATCGACACGAGCGGCGAGAGTGCAACGGTCTATATCGTGCCGCTGGAAGAAAACCGTTAAAAGAATTTGAAACGCGGGCGTGAGTCCGCACCCAAATAAGGAGGAAACCAAGGTGAAAAACTGGAAGAAAGCAGGCATTGCCGCGCTTTGCGTCGCGGCACTTCTTGCCGGCTGCGGCACGCAGGGCGGCAAGGACGACAAAGAGGACGATACCATCGGCGCTGACACGCCGATGGACGTGACGCTCGAAACGCTGCGCGAGGTCAACGCTCCGCGTGTGCTGCTTGCAAAGTACGACGCCGTGACCGTGAACATTCAGGGCACCGACCGGGACGGCGAGGTGGCCTACACCGCAAGATTGCAGTACACGGACGGGGGCGACAGCACGATCCTCATGTCCTCGCACTACAGCTATACCGCCAACAGCGGCCCGGGCGAGGATGAGCTGTGGAGCCAGGGGCGTGGCGGCCTGTATGCCACGCGCATGACGAGCGACGATAACGCAAGCCTGAACATCTATCCCATTCCGGGCGAGGGGACGGAGTATCTCCTTGACATACTGCCGCAGTGCGCCGATCCCGCTGCCAAAAACGCCGAGGAAACGCTCGACGAGCGCAGCGAGCAGGACGGCGCGGTGCTGCTCTCGACCACCACGCGCTTTGACGATCAGGACGACTACTACTATACCACCCTCTACTACGCCGATCCCGAGACGGGCGAGCTGCTCGCCATGTCCGTGACCGACTATATGGCGGACGGCGAGGGCGGCGCGACGGAGATGGGCACGACGCTCTACAACTGGAGCTACGATGAGCCCTACAAAACAGAGCCCTATAAGTCAGGCCGCTACCTTCTGAACGATGTCGTGTATTCGACGGACGACACGAGACCCGCCTGCCTGCTGACGGTCTGCCTCCCTGCGGAAGAAGGGGGCGAAGACTGGTGGGTGAATGAATACCATGTGGCGAGGGGGACGTATGTCACCATCTGCTGCCGCAGCGGCTGCACGCTTTACGCGGATGCGGCGCTGACGCAGCCCATCGACGACACTGTGTCCATCGACACAAATGGCGAAGAGATGACGGTCTACGTCGTGCCCGACGTGCCGCTGAACTAAAACGGCATGAACTTAAAAAAGCGGCGGATCAAAAAATCTGCCGCTTTTTTTCAAAAAGGATGAAACATTTTTCGATAAATTCCGTCTAAATAATACAGGAAAGAGGCTCGGTGCGAGAATTAAGGAACTCTTAAATAATTTGTAACCAAATCGCGCCTGATTGTAACGACTTCCTCATAAGATGAGATTATAATGGACCCAAGATTAAAATTGAGGAGAAACTGCGATGGCAAATGACCAGAAGCCCGTCATTTCGGTGCGAAAGCTCCGAAAGGTGTACATGATGGGGCAGGAGCACGTGGTCGCACTGCACAATATTGACCTCGACATCCCGCGGGGCGAGGTGTGCTGCATCTTCGGCACGTCCGGCAGCGGCAAATCGACGCTGCTCAACCAGCTGGCGGGACTCGAAAAGCCCACGCGCGGCGTGGTGCGCATCGGCGGCGCGCCGATCTCACAGCTCAACGAAAATCAGCTCGCGGCCTTTCGGCAGAAGCACATCGGCTTCGTCTTCCAGTCCTACAACCTGCTGCCGGAGCTGACGGCGGCGGAAAACGTGGCCATGCCGCTGATGTTCAAGGGCATCGACCCGGATGTGCGGCTGCTGGAGGCGAAGAAAATGCTCTGCCGCGTGGGACTGAAGGACCGCATGGACCACTTTCCGAACCAGATGTCCGGCGGACAGCAGCAGCGCGTGGGCATCGCACGCGCGTTCGTCACGCGCCCCGAGGTCGTGTTCGCCGACGAGCCGACCGGCAACCTCGACTCGAAGACAACGAAAGAGGTCATGCACATGATCCGCGGCTTTGCCAAGCGCTTCCACCAGACGATCGTGCTCGTCTCCCACGATCCGGAGATGACCGAGTATGCCGACCGCATCGTCACGCTCATCGACGGCAGGATCGTCAGCAACGTAGAAAATCAGGTCAAGGCGGAGATCGACGCCGCACCCTACATCGAATAACGGAGGAAATCGAACATGAAACGCATTTCAAGATCCCTGCTCTCGCTCTGCCTTGCCCTTGTGCTGTGCGCAGCGCTGCTGCCTGTAAATGTCGCCAAAGCGACGGGCAAAGGCACGACGGCACAGGCGGGAACCAGCTTTCTGATCACCGGCTACCGGGCCAGCAGAAGCAGCATTTACACCGGCGATACGGTGGATATCACGGTCTACTTATCCCGCACGGACGGCAGCAACGATTCGATCCGCGTCGTGCGCGGCCTTGACAGCTTTCAGGACGGCACGGCGAGCGCTGTTGCAAGCGGACAGAACGGCGAATATACCGTTACGTTCACCGGCCTGACCTACACCGGCGACAGCGGCAAGCAGCTTGCCTTTACAATTTATTATGAAGGCAACGGCGGCGGCTATCAGGACGGCAACACCGTCCCGGTGCGCGAGTGCGTGCCCTACACCGAGCCGACGCCCGCCCCCGAGCCGACGCCGGAAGTGATTCCCGAGCCGCGCGCCGTCTTCAACTCCGACGGCACGAGCACATCTATTGCCGCGGGCGAGACGAAGACCATCACCGTTTACATCCAGAACGCCGGCACGACCGCCATGCGCGACCCTATCCTGACGCTCAAATCCTCCGGATCGCTTCTCATCATGGGCAGCCAGGACTACATGCTCGACGATATCCGCGCGGGCCGCGACACGGCCGTCACTGTGACGGTCAAGGCGCCCGACAAGATCGAGTCCCAGATGCAGACGATCGACGCGAGCCTGTCGTTCTACTATGACAACGGCACGCAGCTCACCGGCGGCAGCGCCAGCGGCAGCGTGAATGTTCTCTCCACCGTTACCAAGGATACGAAGGACGAGGAGACCATTGCGAGCCCCACGCCCATCGTCATTCTCTCGAAGTACAACTACGGCGGTTCGTCCGTTGCGGCGGGCTCAAGCACGAACCTGAGCTTCTCGTTCACGAACACCAGCAAGACCATCAAGATCGAAAACGTCATGGTCACCGTCACCGGCGGTCAGGACCTGATGCTCAACGGCTCGACGAACACGTTCTACTTTGAATCTGTCGCCGCGAGCGGCAGCAAGACCGTCACCGTGCCGATGAAGGCCGCGCAGCTCATCAGCGCCAGCGCGCAGGACGTCAAGATCGACGTGACCTATGAATATGTTGACCAGAACGCAAGAAAGTCGGGAAACGCCACGCTGTCGCTGAGCGTGCCCCTCTACCAGCCCGACCGCTTTGAGCTCAGCGAGCCCAAGACCTCCTACACCGGCTATGTCGGCGAGGAAACGAGCCTGACGATCGACTATGTCAACAAGGGCAAGAGCGCCATCAACAACGTTGAGGCGACCATCTCCGGTGACATTGATTCCCCCACGCCTTATCAGCGCGTCGGCACGATCGACGGCGGCAAGAACGGCACCATCGCCTTTGCCGTGACCCCGCAGCTGGAGGGTGAGAATCAGGTCAAGATCGTCATCACCTACGAGGATTCCAACGGCAACACGAAAGAGCGCGTCTTCGAGGCGACGGTCGAGGCCATGGCCTACGAGCCGGCCGACCCCGGCATGGACGACCCCGGCATGATCGACCCCGAGCCGACGAGCACCTTCCCGTGGAAGTACGTCATCATCGCGCTCGTCGTCATCGCCGTCATCGCACTGATCGTGCTCCGCATCCGCAAGAAGAAAGCCAAGCAGAAGGCCGAGCAAGCGCTGTGGGACAAGTGGGACGAAGAGGAGCTCGCCGAGGAGAAGCAGGAGGCAGCGGAAGCCGCGGCGGCTGAAAGCAAAGAGACTGCGGCCACGGGTGCTGAGGAGCAGAAAAAATGAGATTCGCAGACATCCTGAAAATGTGCTTTGACAGCCTGTCACGGCGCAAAGGACGCACGATCCTGACGGTGCTGGGCGTGTTCATCGGCTGCACGTCCATCATCGTGATGGTCTCCATCGGCGCGGGCATGCAGGAGTCGTACGACCAGATGCTCAAAAATATGGGCGACCTCTCCATCATCGAGGTCTACCGCGGCTACAACCAGAGCACCGGCACGCAGACGGAGAGCAAGCTTGACGACAAGGCGGTGGAGAGCTTCCACGAGATCGCGGGCGTGCAGGCCGTCATGCCCAAGGCAAGTCTCGACGGATATAATGTAGGCTTCAAGGCTGGCGTCAACGGCCGCTACACGGCCAACTGGGTCGATTTTGCCGGCATTGACTCGAGCGCCCTTGAGGACATGGGCTTTGAGCTGATGGACGGGCGGTATCCGGAGAGCAGCGACGAGGTGGTCGTGGGCCAGTATTTTGCCTATAACTTCTTCGATACGCTGATGCCGGATGGCAGAAATTATGTCGACCGATATATCTGGGACGAAAACGGCAATATCGACACGGAAAAGGTCCCCGACCCGTTTTTTGACCCGCTCAAGACGAGCATCACCATGGTACTCACACCGTATGACGACGGTACAGGCACCGAACCTACCCCCTATGAGGTCGAGCTCAAGGTCGTCGGTGTGATGAAGGAAGATCGGGGCAAGGGCTACGAGACGAGCGACGGCGTGATGATGGACATCAATGCGCTCAAAGCTCTTATTCAGGACCTGACCGGCAAGACCGACACGAAGTTCGAGTATTCAAGCATCAACGTCAAGGCTGAGAGCCTCGACGCCGTGTCGGATGTGGAGCAGTCCATCAAGGACTTGGGCTACAGTACGTATTCTATGCAGAGCATGCGCGATGAGCTCAACAAGCAGACCCGCCAGATCGAGCTGATGCTCGGCGGCCTCGGTGCGATCTCGCTTCTGGTCGCGGCCATCGGCATCACGAACACGATGATCATGTCCATCTCCGAGCGCACGAAGGAGATCGGCATTATGAAGGCGCTCGGCTGCTATGTGCGCGATATCCGCGCGATGTTCCTCATGGAGGCGGGCAGCATCGGCCTTCTCGGTGGCATTTTGGGGCTTATTTTCAGCTTCATCATATCCGTCATCATCAATCTGTTCTCGTTCGGCGCGTTCGGCGGCGGGGGCGTCACGTGGGAGCTTATCAAGCAGGCGCTCATCGGCGGCGAAGGCGTGGTGCGCACGTCCGTCATCAAGCCGGAGCTCGTGGTTTTCGCGCTGGTGTTCTCGGTGCTGGTCGGACTGGTGTCCGGCTATCAGCCCGCGAACAAGGCGGTCAAGATCTCGGCGCTCGAAGCCATCCGAAACGAATAAGAAAAACGCAGTATTTTGCAAGAAGGCGGCGTCCTGGACCGGACGCCGCCTTCTTTTGTAAAAAGCGCGATATTGCAATGTTTCAAGCGCTTGCTTTGCTTGACCGCGCTGATGCGATGTGATATCATATATCAGTCAAAATATTTATGAAAACAGGAGGGGATCGTCTTGGCAACTGTCAAACGCAGATCCACCGTACCCTATTACGCCGCGGCGGGAACATGGGTCATTTATGCGCTGCTGTTCCCGCTTTACCGCGTGCCGCAGTTCATCTTTATTGCCATCGTATCGGCGGTGGTGTATTTCATCATGAACGCCGTGTGCGGCACGGTGGAGGTCACAGTTCCCGACCCGCCGAAAAAGGAAGAGAGCACCGGCAACCCCGAGCTCGACAAGATGATCAAGGACGGCAATCTTGCCATCTCCGAGATGAAGCGGCTCAACACGTCCATCAAGGATGAGAAGATCTCCGCCGACATCGACCGGCTCGAGGACCTGAGCGCGAAAATTTTCGCGCAGGTCAAATCCGACCCGTCGAAGCTGCCGCAGATCCGCAAGTTCATGGACTACTACCTGCCCACGACCCTTAAGCTCTTGAACGCCTATGACCGTATGGGCGCGCAGGGCGTGAGCGGCGAGAACATCGACGCGACCATGCAGCGCGTGGAGAGTATGATGGGCACGATCGTTACGGCTTTTGAAAAGCAGCTCGACATGCTCTTCGGCAGCGAGGCGATGGATATTTCCGCCGATATCACGGTGCTTGAGAACATGATGAAGCGCGAGGGGCTCAGTGAGGACGACGGTGAGCTGCATGCCGAGTCCGGCACGGCGACCGCCTCGCAGGACGACATCAAGCTCGAACTATAAAGGAGTAAGCGATGCGAAAGAAAGTGATGGCGTTCAACGCCAAAGTCAATGCGTGGATCTTGAAACGGCTGAAGGGCGTGTGGCTCGACCCGATCTTCTGTGCAATCTTTGCCATCATGTGTGTGGCAAGCATCATCGGCGCGCTGCATCTGCACAGGGATACGCTTTACTATTCCGCGCTGATTTGGGCGTTGGCCACGCTGCTGTGCCTGCGCCGCATCCAGCGCATCAAAAAACACGAAAAGGAACAGGCGGAAAGCCAGAAAACGGAGGAAAACTGATATGAGCGACAACATGATGCCCGAGCTGACCCTGAACCCCACCGAAGCGGCGCAGGAGGCCGTCCCTGAGCTGACGCTCACGCCCGAAGCGCCCACGGCGCCCGAGGCGGAGAAAAAGGAAGTCGAGCCCGTCAAGGTCGACGAGAGCATGCTCACCGAGCAGGAGAAGAAAGCCGTCGACGAGTTTGTGAAGAAGATCGACATTACGGATACGAACCTTGTGCTCAACTACGGCGTGGCCGCGCAGAAGAGCGTTGCGACATTCTCGGAAAATGCACTGTCCTCCGTGCGCAACAAGGACCTGGGCGAGGTGGGCGAGACGCTCTCGAACCTCGTCGTCGAGGTCAAGGGCTTCGGTCAGGAGGAGAAGAAGGGCTTCGCAGGCCTGTTCCACAAGCAGAAGGATAAGCTCGAGCTGATGCGCGCGCAGTACGGCAAGGCCGAGACGAGCGTGAACCGCATTGTTTCCGAGCTTGAAAAGCATCAGGTCACGCTGATGAAGGACATCGCGATGCTCGACCAGATGTATGAGCTGAACCTCAAGTACTACAAAGAACTGACCATGTACATCATCGCGGGCAAGAAGCGCCTTGCCGAAGTCCGCTCCGGCGAGCTGGAGGAACTGCGCAAGAAGGCGGAGGCGAGCGGCCTTGCCGAGGATGCGCAGGCCTACAACGACTACACGCAGAAGTGCGACCGCTTTGAAAAGAAGCTGCACGACCTGGAGCTCACGCGCATGGTGTCGCTCCAGATGGGCCCGCAGACGAGACTTCTCCAGAACAACGACACGCTGATGGTCGAAAAGATCCAGTCCTCGCTCGTCAATACCATCCCCCTCTGGAAGAGCCAGATGGTGCTCGCGCTCGGCATGGAGCACAGCCGTCAGGCCACGGCCGCACAGAGCGCGGTGGCGCAGACGACGAACGAGCTTCTCAAGAAGAACGCCGACATGCTCAAGATGGGCACCATCGCCACGGCAAAGGAAGCCGAGCGCAGCATCGTCGATATCGAGACGCTGCAGCACACGAACGAGCAGCTCGTCTCCACGCTCGACGAGGTCGTGAACATCCAGCGCGAGGGCGCGCAGAAGCGCAAGGAAGCGGAGGTCGAGCTCGGCCGCATCGAAGGTGAGCTGAAGCAGAAGCTCATGGAGCTGAGAAGCTGAGACGCTCCGGATAGGAGAAGCATATGAAATTCTTTCAAAAACGCGGCGTCGCCATCGTCGTGCTGATTCTGGCGATTGTCGCATCCAGTGCGTGGGGCCTTCATAAGGCACCCGCCGTCTCTACGCCGGAGGGCGGGGAAAAGCTCGATCCCTCACTTTCTGCGGCGGCCTTTACGCAGTATGTGCGCGATGATGCCGGTGTTCTTTCCGACAAGACTGAGGAGGCTATCGGCCTCTACAACGCCAACTGGGACAAGATGTTTGGCAGCATCATGGCCGTCGTCACGGTGCAGTCGTCGGATAATCTCGAGAATACGGCGTATGACTATGCGGACACGATGCAGCTTGGCTCAAATGACGCCATTCTTGTCATCGCCAAACAGCAGCAGGACTATTATCTGGTCGCCAGCGGCAACTTCTATGATCTGCTCAGCGGCCTTTCGCAGAGCTTTGTTGCCTCCTGCATGGCGGATAACGTGCAGAAGGGCGATTATGACGCCGCGGTGCGCTCGCTTTGCGCCGCGCTCCATGTGGAGCTGAGCCAGCAGTATCAGCAGAGCGAGGCGGCGCTGGACGAGGCGGCCAACGGTGTGATGTTCATCATGATCCTCATCATATTCTTTGTCCTCTGGATCATGCTTGACGGCATGCGTTATCGCCGCTATCGCCGCCGCTACATGATGCCCGGCATGGGCGTGCCGACGGTGATGTATCACCCCATCTTCTGGGGACGCCGTCCTCCGCGCGGCCCGCGTCCGCCCCGTTCGGGCGGCCCCCGTCCTCCACAGGGCGGCCCTAGACCGCCGCGCAGCGGCGGCTCCTCCGGCGGTAATCGCCGCCCGCCCCAGCAGCCGAGACGGCCCTCGGGCGGTTCCGGTAATTCCTTCGGCGGATTCGGCAGCAGCGGCCGCGGCGGCAGCTTTGGCAGCGGAAACTTCGGCGGATTTGGCGGCAGCAGCCGTGGCGGTGGCTTCGGTGGAGGTCGCAGCGGCGGATTTGGCAGCAGCCGTGGCGGTGGCTTCGGTGGAGGTCGCAGCGGCGGATTTGGCGGTGGCCGCGGAGGCGGCTTCGGCGGAAGACGCTGAAAAGCCAAAACCCCTGACACAAAACGAAAAGCACGTCTGCTTGGCAGGCGTGCTTTTTCTTACTTTGATTGCGGCCTGAAAGGCGATGACAGACTGGCTCGCACAGCATTGTAGATTTTCCGAGGAATACAATGCTGCTTATCGGATCTTCTCAAGTGCAACAGTGGGATCGCAGAGGAAAGCCTCACTCCGGTACTGCCCCGGCCAAACGACCACAATTTTAATATCCGGATTTTCTTTTGCCCGTTCAAAGAAAAGAGCAGAGGACCTGCGGCGCAGGTCCTCTGCTCTTGGTGCCGGTGACCGGACTCGAACCGGTACGCTGTCGCCAGCGGCGGATTTTGAGTCTTGTAAGCCACGATTTCCTGCACTTTCTTCCGCATCGTTCCACAGCCGAAAACCCTTGTAATTCAGGGTTTTTCGGCCTTTTTTGTATTTTTAAGAAAATGTCAATTTGTAAGAAAAAACATATTTGGGGAGAACTAGGGCAGAACTAGGGCAGAACTCCCCGTGCTTACAGTCTTTCACTAACGACACTATATTATGGCACAGGAGAACAATTCAATATGAAAGGCAGAAGCAAGAAATATTATCGCAAAATTTTTCGCGCATATCCCGACATGGTAACGCTGCTTCAGTTTCGAGAAATGCTTAGCGGTGTAAGTGATAACTTTGCACGCAAGCTAATCCACGAAAAGCACGTTAAGAGCATTTTCATCAAGCCGCATTACTATATCTCGAAAAACAGCGTAATTGATTATGTGCTCAGCGAGGACTATGCAAAAAGAAAAGTGAGGGATCATGTATGAGGGAATATTTTATCGACGGTATACCCTACATCAGCAAAGAGCAATTTTGCAAATTGGCTCATGTTCGGAAGGCAAACGCCTTGAAGTTGATTCAAAGCGGACTTATTCCTTACATTGATATTGGAAATCAAACACATCGCTACCTGATCCGTCAGTCTGATGTCGAGGCCTATTTAACGGATAGGGCTCATGATCCGGCAAAATATAGTTTTCAAAGGAAATCACGGATCCAAACGTATCCAGGCAAGTTTGACCGGAACTTTGCGAATGAACTGTCACAATACGCATCTGTGTTATGGAAAGATGAACCGCAGGTGCTCACAGTACAGCAGGTGCATGATCTGCTGGGTTATTCGGAATACGTGATTCGCAGATGGTATACGACCTGCGGACTTGCAGTTGTACGCTTGGGAACCCGAACTTATATTCCCAAGAAAGGTTTGCTGAGATTTATTGGAAGCAAGTCGTTTCATTCCATCAAAGAAAAAAGTGCTACACACGTGGATTTAATAAGGAGTGTTGATTATGAGGGAGCATAATGTTATCGCTATTACCAATTCAAAAGGCGGAGTCGGGAAAACTACCACGGCGCTGAATCTCGGCGCAGCGCTTGCGGCGAAAGAAAAGAAGGTCCTTCTGGTTGACAATGACCCACAGGGCAATCTGACGGCTGCGTTAGGATATACTCCAGGAGAACAGAGAAACACCCTGGCAAAACTGCTGCTTGTTCAAATTGACTCTCCGGAAGACCTGCCGCTACATCTCCCCCGCTCCGTAATACATACCGAGGTGGGTATTGACCTGATTCCCGCCAATAAGCGTCTTGCGGACGCTGCGGCCCGCTTACAGGTCATGCAGCTTTCGCAATATAATGCCGCCGGTTTCTCCGATACCCTTTGTGAGAAGATAATGGAGAAGCTGCTGGTTTCTCTCCGCGAACAGTATGACTACATTATTATTGACTGCGGACTGAAACACGAGCTTTTGACCATCAACGCACTCGCCGCTGCCGATTATTGCATTATTCCAGTGCAGGCACATTTCCTTGCAAGTGAAGGAATTCCGGATGTATTGGAAATGGTGAAAAATGTTCAGAACCGATTTAATCCTGATTTGAAGATTGCAGGCATTCTCTTGACTATGTATCAATCGCGCCCTCAGCTCTGTCAGAGCGTTCGAAACAGTGTAAATGATATCTACGGTGAGAGTCTACATGTTTTTGAGCGCCCAATCGAGCAGACAATCAAGGTCGCCGAGTGCCCTGCTGCAGGAATGAGCATTCTTGATTATGCACCTAAGAATCCTGCTGCCGAGTCATACCGCAGCCTTGCCCTGGAGGTGCTTCATCTTGCCTAAACGCGACATGAATGACCTGCTAAAAAAGCGTATGAGCGCCACACAGCAGGCTGCTGAAATTGTGGTGGGCGACGAGGCGTATGAAACGCTGTTTAGAGGTGCGCCAGCACCGGAGGCATCGAGATTCTGTGATCTGCCGATAGAAAGGCTTCGCCCATTCTTTACTGCCGACATCGGGTTCCGTCCCTATCCGCCAGAAAAGCTCAAAGCGTTTTCACAGCAGCTTGCCGAGCAGGGGATCTACGAGCGTGTTATCGTCCGTCCTATCCCGGGCAGCAACGATTATGAGATCCTTGCCGGTCATAACCGCATGAGGGCTTGGCAGATAACCGGGCATGACATGATCCCGGCCGAGGTGGTGAGTGCCGACGACGCAAGGGCTGTCTCTATTGCTGTTGCCACCAACCTCCTGCGGCGTCAGGACCTTACCATCATTGAGCGCGGCAAGGCATATCATGCATTGCTTGTTGAGAGCAATCGAAACGGGCAAAGAAATGCTGTCTGCCCAACCTTTGGCGATTCTCGCCAAAGGTTGGCAGAAACAGACGACGGAGGAACTTCTGGCGAAGATCGCCAGAAGTATAATGCCCGCAAACTCGTGGCAGATTTCTTTGGCGTGACCGAGTATGAGATCCGCAAAGCAATCAAGTTGGCGAGCCTGATTGGACCGCTTGCGGAGATTTTGGAAAGCACTCCACGCAGGCTGCCGATTGCCTGCGCTGAGCTGATTGCTGACTACGACGCAGCCACCCAGCAGGCATTTGTGGCGATGTGCTCTATCGAGGGCTACACGCTCAATAAGGCCACGGTGCAGAAAATCACCCGCACCTGTCCGCCCCCTTCTGTGGGAAAACAGGAGATTTACGCTGTATGGCGGCAGGCTCGCGCCGAGGAAGCCCAGCGCCGTACTGCACCTCCAAAGAAGATCAGCTTTGACCGCAGGAAGTTCGCTCCGTACCTTGAAAAGCTGGGCAGCGATAAGGAACTTGAAGAGTTGTTTTTGGCGTTCTTGCGGCAGCGGGTCGGCTGATGTATAATAAAAAAGAATAAAAGAAAGGATACCGAACGCTATGAGCGAACAGGAAAAAATCCAGCTTTTTGAAGATCAAAAGATTCGCACAGCTTGGGATGAAGATAAGGAAGAATGGTATTTCTCTGTTGTCGATGTAATTCGTGTGCTGACAGGCAGCGAGAATCCGCGGCGATATTGGAGTGATTTGAAGCGAAAGCTGAAAGCAGAAGGCGCCGTTGAACTGTACGAAAAAATCGTACAGTTCAAAATGACTGCTCCAGATGGAAAAATGAGACTGACTGATGTGGCGAATACAGAACAGCTTCTTCGTATTATGCAGTCTGTCCCCTCGCCAAAAGCCGAACCCATACGAGCATGGCTTGCCGAGGTTGGCCGCGAACGCATCGAGGAAACCATTGACCCGGAACAGGCCATTGACCGTGCTTTAGAAACCTATCTCAAAAAGGGCTATGACCCGGACTGGGTTCACCAAAGGCTCCTTTCTATCCGTATCCGCAATGAACTCACCGACGAATGGCAGAAGCGCGGAGTTGAAAAGGGACGGGAATTTGCAATCCTGACCGATGAGATTTCAAGGGCGTGGTCCAGTATGACGACCCGACAGTACAAAAATCTCAAGGGACTAAAAAAAGAAAATCTGCGGGATAACATGAGCGATACTGAACTTGTGCTGACTATGCTGGCTGAGGCATCCACGCGGGATATTTCCAAGGCATCAAAGCCCGTTGGTTTTGATGAGAGCGTAAAGGTTGCCAAGCGTGGCGGCAATGTTGCGAATGTTGCGCGGCAGCAGCTTGAGGCGGAAACCGGTCAGCCTGTTATTACTTCGCAGAATGCCGTTCAGTTAAACGCGGCGGTCACAGAAATGATCGAAGCATCGGCGCAGGCGGTTGACCGCCAAGATGATTCAAAAAGCAAATAGAGTTTTCTTGATATGGAGTAAAAACAATGAAGGAGTATGCGCAATGAGCACATTGTCTGCAAAAGAGTATAAGTGCTTTGAAGATATCAAGCGAATCCGTCCAGATGGATCAGAATACTGGGCAGCAAGGGAGCTTGCTCCCGTGCTGGACTATGCAAAATGGGAGAACTTCTATAAGGTTATCAAGCGTGCCATGATTGCCTGCGAGAACAGTGGACGCAGTACCTCGGAATGTTTTCCTGAGGTCAGGAAAACATCTCCCATGCCGAATGGAGGAGTAAAAGACATCCTTGATTACGAGCTTTCGCGTTATGCCTGCTATCTGATCGTCCAGAATGGTGATCCGCGCAAAGAGGTGATTGCTCTTGGGCAGACATACTTTGCAATTCAAACCTACCGGCAGGAGGTTGCAGACCGCTTTAATCAGCTGGATGAGGATAGTCGCAGGCTTGTGGTTCGCGGTGATATCAAGCAGTGGAATCAGCTTTTGGCAGAGACCGCGCGAAACGCAGGCGTTATCACGGCGGAAGAATTTGCAATCTTTCAGAATGCCGGATATATGGGCTTGTATGGCGGAATGACGGTAGATGATATTCACCGCAGGAAGGGACTTGCCATCGGCCAAAAGATACTTGATTACATGGGGAGTACGGAGTTGATTGCTAACCTGTTTCGCATTTCGCAGACTGAGGAAAAGCTGCGCAAGGATCAAGTTTCGACTTCCGATGCCGCGACCGCTGTTCATTATGCTGTCGGGAATGAAGTAAGGGAGGCAATCCGAAAGATCGACGGCACTATGCCGGAGGATCTTCCAACACCCGAAAAGAGCATTGCGCAGTTAGAGCGCGAGCAGATGGAACGCCTGAAACAAAAGGCGATTGATGGACAGCTCATGCTGGATGAATAGGCCGCTTCCACGTAAGATCTTAAAATAATTGAATAATTTGCTGAAAGGCTCGACACCGTGAGGTGCCGGGCCTTTCCTTTTGAAGGAGGTGAAAAATGAACAACCTATGGAACCGCAGCGTTGGCCCGTTTGATGAGGCGGCTGCACAGAGGCACAGACACATGGGGCTGCTTGATTGCAACGGGGGTGTGAACGCGGATGCAGTAAATTTCCTTGCCCATCTTTGCGCAGGCCTATTCTTTGACGCCCTTTGTGATTCTTATGTTGAAATGCAAACCGTATCCAGGATATGTCGGGCTTTCTGCAAGTCTGAAAATGTAGAGGCTCAGAGAGTAGTCTTAATGATCTGCTCAGAGTATGACGCGATGAACCATCCTGTCCCAGAAGCTATCTGGTGGATTTCCGGCAGTAAATTATTGGTGCCGCCATTCATTGAAGGATTTCTCAGTTATCTGAGGGAATATTTAAAAGAACTGGAGGTGATGTGATTATGCGAGCAATTAAAGTCTACTGCCCGCCCGGAGTGGAACCTCCGCTTTACGCTTTCATTGATGCTCTGGACGGAAAACTCAAGGCTAAGCTCCTGTGGCAAATCTTTCGACTGAGAAATCTTTCTGCCTGTGAGCTAAAGGAACCTCATTTTAAGCACTTTTCACTGGAGAGATACAGTCAGATGTATGAACTGCGTGAAAAGGGCAAAGTCCTCATTCGAATCGTTTTCACGGTGCAGAATGAGGATGTTATTTTATTGACGCCCTTTATCAAGCGGCAGCCTCGGGATACGATGAAAGCTCTGGATCAATCTCTGTACATACTGTCAGACATCCAGCAGCATCCGGATCGTACAAGCAACTTCGATTTTCAAAGGGAGGCCACGGCGTGAAAAAGCTGATTTACCGCATTTCGGCCGCAATTGTTGTTGCCGGAATTATCATTATGAAACGGAGGACACAACGCACATGAAAAAAATCATTAGCACCTGTATCGCCCTGATGGTTTCTGCTGCATGCTCCATCAGTGCTTTTGCAATGGAAGTACCGACTAATACGACCATTCAGGACCTCAATGGTGTACGGCAGTATATTAAGATCTATACGGTCACACCGGACACAGATCCGCAGTCGCTGATCGATGATGTTTTTGAATACGACGGATATACTTATACCTATTCGTCCATGACGAAGGAAGAGCAGTCCTATTCGGAGAAGGAGCATCACACTGAGACCGTAACAGCGGACACGGAGAAGAGTGATCTGTCCGTGGTGCTTAAGGCATTATCCCCGTCCATCGAGTATGACGACGGAGAATTTCGAGGAACGCTCTATCTTGACCACTCGACGATCAGCACGGTAGCGTCTGGTTACACAACGAAGAGCTACACCGTCAGTACGACCAAAGAAATTGACAATCTCGATACGAATGACATGGCTTACGTCCCTGATACGACTACAAAAAATGGCGTAACAGTTCAGCTCCAATCGGTAGATTGGCAGGTGCAGGGAACGTCGTTGGTCGATGATATTCTCGTGCCTGCTCAGTACAAAGCTGTTGCCACCTACGCAGGGAGAGCATCTTATCGCGCGGCAACTGGATATGTTACGACTGCAAAATATATCGGTGATATCGTTGCAGAGGGTATCGAGAGTGTTACTTATACGGTGATCTATACCGGTACACCGTCGAGTATCCTGCAGCGAGTAGCCGCCAAAAGCGCAGAGGACTTCCCCGTTATTTTAATTTCCCTTGTTGTTATCGTTCTTGCAATTACTGCCGCTGTACTCATTTGGCGTCACCACAAGAGACGCCAAGAGGATACAGTTTATCACGAAGATTTTTCAGAGGAGGAAGATGAACATGAAGAGTAAAAAGCGCTGGTTTGTCACGGCTCTCACCGCCTGCTTAACGCTTTCGCTGGGAATCTGCGCAGAAGCATTAGAGTACGACTTTGACGGCGTAGAGGATACCGAATATTATCCCTCCACGAACTATGAATCTCTCTATGGTGCTAAATACAATTATGGTGGAAGCAATGCAACGGACTACCAGTGGCCGGCATTACCCTATGGAATGTCCAGCAATACAAGTGTCGGATGTATGGAAAAGGTTCGATTTCCTGGCTTGGTAGGCTCTATCGGAGGAAGCAGTATCGAGAGTAATATCACGAATCCGATTCAGCAGGAACCGCAGATTCCATCAACCAGCTACCAGCCTTCCGCCTATACAAGCGTTGACGGTATGGAACGCAAGGATGGCAGTATCGGTACGCTGAAAATCCCATCCTTGAACATCAATATGAAGGTCTGGGAGGGCGAAACCGACACCAGCATGGCAAAGGGACTCGGCCATTATAGCTCTACTTCCGGGTGGGATGGGAATATTGGCGTTTGTGGACATAACCGCGGCGCCAAGTACACCATCGGCAACATCAAAAACTTGAAGGATGGTGATACAATCACTTACACAACGGCCTACGGAACCCGTACCTATGAGGTTGTAACGGTAGAGACAATTGCCAGTTCAGACTGGAGCTACCTACAGGCGACATCCGATAATCGTATTACCATCACCACCTGTCTTGCAAATCAGCCCAGCAAAAGGATTTGCGTTCAGGCCGTAGAGGTGAAGTAAAACCCTTGCGGCACTAAGGCTTTCGCCAGGTGCGTTTTATCGGCGTAGGCATTTCAAATAAACCTTTGACATAGCATGATTTCTGTATTATTCTCAAACCACTCCGGAGAATAGAAGTACAAAAGGAAGTATTTGGTTGATACAGGAATTTAAGTCCCCGAGGAAGGACGATGAGATCAGAGTCCAAATGGACATTACGGTCGATCTTCCTGCGGAAGTAGCGGAGCAGGCTGAGCGGCTTGGCATTTACGAGTTTGAGCGCTGTGTTTTCAATCCGGATACCTGCCGCATGACTGCCAGTGTAACCACTACATTTTATCGAAAGGGAGCGTAGTCAAATGAAGAAGAGCCTTTACTTAATTGCCGGTATTTTGATTGGCATTACACTTTTTGGCGGGTCATCCGTTTTGGCTGCCGGGATCACAGCGGAGCGCAGCACCAACCGCATTTATGTGGATGGACAGGAAGTCCGCCTGACGGCGTACAACATCAACGGCAACAATTACGTTATGCTGCGTGACGTCGGCAGAACGGTCGGTTTCAATGTCTACTGGGACAGCGATGCCAAATGTGTACAGGTCGAATCGGGCAAGCCCTACACCGGCGAAGCGCCAGAAAAGTCTGCGGAGGCAAAGCCCGTGGAGCAGCCTGCGCAGACAGATGTTGCCACCGCAAAGCAGGATATCGTGGACCGCACCAATGCGCTGCGGCGCGCAAAAGGTGTTGCCGCACTGCGTGTCAACGACAAGCTCATGCAGGCGGCACAGGTACGAGCCGACGAGATGGCTGCCAGCGGCATCTACTCTCACACCCGTCCGGATGGGCGCAAGAGCAACACCGTCACCGACAGCAAGTACACCGGTGAAAACCTACACAATATCTCGGAGCTGTACCTCAATCAACAGCAAAAAACGCTCTCCGAGGCGGTGGTCAATCTGTGGTCCAATTCCAAGGCTCACGCAGACAACATGACAAGCTCCCGCTACGGCGAGATCGGCGTCGGACTGGCGCGAGGCGTTAACCAAAACGGCCTTGACTGCTGGTACTGCGTGCAGGTCTTCCTGCTGGACGGCTGTGAAGTCACTTGGGTGGATACGACTGCAATGAAATGATATATCAGAGCTGTCAGAACAAAAACGTGGACATTCCGGCGTTTGTTGGGTATAATGAAATCAAAGGAGGAGTGCTTATGATTTATTCAATCTACGAAATTCAGCAGCGAATCGCGCCGGTGGCAAAGCAGTACGGTGTGAAAGCGGTATTCCTCTTTGGCTCTTACGCAAGAGGTGAAGCCCGTGAGGACAGCGATATCGACCTGCTGGTCGATACCAGCGGAACGAACCTGCGCAGTCTTCTCTCTTTGGGAGCACTGTATTGCGACCTTGAAGCGGCGCTGCAAAAGCCGATCGATTTGATTACTGTCAGCGCGCTGGAACAACGTGCGCAAATGCCCAGCGAGGAAATGTTCCGTGAAACCGTGATGAAGGAGAAACTGAATGTATATGACGCAGCCTGACCGCCAGCGCATCCAGCATATCCGCGATTACTGCGAAGAGATCCGCAAGACCATCGAACGCTATGGAGAAGGCTTTGCGGTCTTTGATCAGGATGCAGATTATCAGCGTTCCATTGCATTTTCCATTTTGCAGATCGGTGAGCTGAGCGGCGGATTATCCGAAGAATACCGCAAAGCGACCAGCAGCCGCGTGCAGTGGGGACCGATGAAGGGAATGCGAAACCTTGTCGCGCACAGCTACGGCAGCATGAATCGCGAGATTATTTGGGAGACCGCGGTCAATGACATTCCCACCCTGAAGCAGTTCTGCGAGGAACAGCTTGCAGAAAACTGAAAATTAAACGATATACAAACAAAGCAGACCGAGTTTACTCGGCCTGCTTTTCTTTTACAAAAGGAGGAATAACCTTGAAAACGATTCGAACAAAATTCTTGTCATTATTGCTTGCGTTGGTGACGATCTTGAGCCTGCTGCCGACCTCGGCCTTCGCTGCGTCGAACACGGGTTCCGGCCTCAAGATTACCACTAACCAGGCATATTGGAGCACGCGCCTGCTCGCCAACGGTACGCCGTATAGTTACCGCCCCCCGCTCGTGGACGGTAAGCTCGTGTACTGCATGGATAGCGGCCTCGGCTATCATTACGCAACGCCCTCGTACCTGAATTCCTTTACATGGACATCCGGCTCCGGCGCGGACGCAGATGCCGTATTGCAGTCGGCGCTCACAAACAGTGGTCTCAGCGAGATGGACGCCGCGACCGTCGAGAACGTCAAGTGGATGATGACCTACCTCAACGATTGCAAAGAGTCAAATGTCGGCCAGCTTTTTATGGCCGTACAGACCTACGTTTGGGAGAATCAAAGCTATAAAGGCGAGCCCGGTGGAGACGGCGATGCGGGCGGCTATGCCAACGCCGACACCTACGAGCTGTATCTGAGTCTTATCGACTCCCTCCTTGCAAAGAAAGCAGCTGAGGATGCCGAGTTCCAGCGCCAGATCGAGGAGTACGCTGCGCAGGGCATTGCTGCAACCATCGTGGAGGATGAGAGTGCAAAGTGGGCGGTTTTTGCGATCTCGAGCAACCGCAAAAATCAGTCGTTCTTCAACTACTATGGACCGCGCAAGCTCGTAACGGGCGAGCCAGCGCCTGACCAGCCGGAGCAGCCAACGGGCGGCACGGGCAAAATCGTGCTGAAGAAAACTGCCGGTGGGACCACAACCGGTCTCGCCGGTGCACGTTTTAGCATCTACTTTAACGGTCAGATCGTCGGCAGCGACATTACCAATGCGCAGGGCGAGATCTATGTTGAGGATGCCGCGACCGGCCTTTGGAGCTTTGTTGAGACCTCCGCACCGGACGGCTATTGCGTCGATCCCGCACCGAAGAGCGTGTACGTGGATGTGTCCGAGGGTGACCGCGAATACACCGTTGCGGCGGTCAACTACGAAAAGCCCGATATGAAGATTACTAAGCGCGACGCCATGAGCGGTAAGCCTATCGCGGGTGCGGTGTTCTCGGTGAAGTCCGTCACCGGCAGCTATTCCACCTCCGTCACGACCGGGACGGACGGTTCCGCAACGCTTTCGGCACTTCCCGCAGGCGTCTATGTGGTGCGGGAGGAATCCGTGCCGGAGCCTTATGTGGTGTCTCACACCGAGCAGACCGTGGCACTGCGCCCCGGCAAAACCTCCGAGGTCACTTTCGTTGACTATGAAAAGCCCGGTC
>ERZ773242.97-NODE-97-length-97343-cov-11.440815_pt1 | contig 97343 bp, 71 predicted proteins | sample MGYA00511077_ERZ773242 | MGnify/ENA primary metagenome ERZ773242 (study PRJEB29015, sample SAMEA2737754) | human gut metagenome | biome: human gut; feature: human-associated habitat; material: faeces | place: China | collected 2012 ... | reverse complement strand
CGATAAACACGGGCGAATGGATATCGACGCTTGTATGGATAGTTTCCGGCCATACTTCGAAGCCAACCGCCGGACGACCAATACGGTCTTCCATGCTTCGCTCGCCCCCTCGCCAGAGGATAAGCTGACCGACGAACAGCTCTGGAAAATCACCTGTGAGTACATGGAACGTATGGGTGCCCTGACCGATGACGGCTATGGTGTCGGAACGCCGTTCAAGTCGAGTCGTATCGGAAAGGATATCGGCTATAAGGCCTTCAAAGTATTACGGGATGTCGAAAGACAAACTGAAAGAACCGGGAGCGCTCGACCAACGGCGACAAACAGTCAAAGATGCCATGAGCCCGCATAACACGCGGGAAGAGTTCCGGCGGCTGCTCAAAACGGAAAACATCGACGCAATCTTCCGCATCAATCCGATTGGCAGAATCTACGGCGTGACGTTTATCGACCACAATGCAGGTATCGTCGCCAACGGATCGGTACTGGGAAAGGAGTTTTCAGCCAATGTCTTCAACGACTTGTATCCGGCACCGAAAGAGGAATGTCAGGTTGCAGAACAGCGATATCCGGAACGAAAACTCGACCCGCAAAGTCATACGACCAATCCCCTGACCGAAGCTGCCGACACCCTATTGGATTTGGCTGATACGAAGGCGTATGAGGAACAGCAAAGGATAATACAGAGGCGAAAAAACGAAAACCGCATCAATAACATATTGTTTATCGTATAAATCCTTGAAATTAAAACAGGTATGTCAGTTTGAAACATATTCGACCGAAGATGTCTGACTTACGCGTTATCCGGTTCATGCCGTATTCTTTTTTTTGGGGGGGGGAAGACGAAGGGTGTCGACGCCCGAACAAGTAATGTAATACTATAGAAAGAAGCAATACCAAGAGCATGCCGAGGAACATGTCGTCATATCCCCGGTATTTCACGAGTAATCCTGCTAAAAATCCTCCCAATGCAATCCCGAAATCGAAAGCCTCGAAAAACGTAGAGCTTGCGGCACCTCGTCTTTCGACAAGCATGGCCATGGTCTGCAGGGCAGACTGCACAGCTCCGAAACTGTATCCCAGCAGTGCTGCCACAACAACAGATAGCACGATATGTTGTACGCGAATACCAGCAGAAGTATCTCGGTGATAATAGCTGCATTTCCTGTGTACACCAGTCGCGCCTCACCGGACTTACCACCACACGTCCCAGCTACGGCAATGCCGATGAAATAAATACCTCCGCTGAGCAGACGATGGAGTACGGCATAGATCGCGACATATACCTCGACTACTCCGTATGTCATCATGAAGAAGAGTTGTGTAACAGCGGCCCGGACCTCGGTTCGAACAATTCGCCGAGCTTTAACGACGTGTCGACTGTGGCGATGCCTGCCGAGATGAAATACCCCATCGGGACGAACGCCACTCCTGCCAGTCCGCATATAAGGACGAGGCGACGGCCTTGAGTGTCGACGAGCCATCCTACGAAGGGTCTCGACAGGATGGGCGCGATGCTGAACAACGCTGTTGCCAAATCTATGGTACGGCATCTCCGCCCAGAGAGGAGATAAAAAAGGGGAACGTGGACAACAGTGCATGAAAGTTAACGAAAATGAGGAAATTAACCAGACATATCTTGATGAAAGAGCCGATCCATAGTTTGGGAAAGTCTTCCGTTCTGTTCATATTGCTATTAACAAAAAAGGGTCCAATCAGGTCCCTAAAAATACAGCTCTGATTAATTAAGATTTCGATCTTTTACACAGAGACAAAATATTCAGAGTGGATTATTTTACGGAGTTTTTCCGTATTAAGGACTATGAAACAGAGCAATTCGGGATACGGACGAGGTGTCTCCTATAGTCCGGTAACTAAAATTGGCCTTATTATGTACGATTTTCGCCCTGCAGGGAATGCGGTTTGCGTAAATTTGAAATATCATTTGGGACTTGCCGTATCTGGTATTTTTGAACGCCGAGAGGGCTCCAATGACACCAACCTTAAATTTCAACCTCAAATTATGGAGAAACTGCGACTCTTAACACTTTTATTTTTGACGGTGGTTATCGCGGCCTGTCAAAAAGAACCCACGCAGAATGGATCATCTGATCCGGATGTGGTCTCATTCCAGGGATCGGCTTCATTCAAGACTGTGGACCCGGCTGAAAAAGGGCTTGATCTGATCTGGAATGCCGATGTAGACCGGATCGGGGTGTTTGCAGCCGACGGCGAGACCGTCGAGCATGCCAATATTTATTATGCGGCCTTTTCATCGGCGGCAAATACGCAGTTCGTTTGTCCTTCGCAGGACCGGCGAATCGTGTGGAGCGCCGGTGCTGCCTCACGCGATTTCTACGCCTATTATCCTTATCGTACGACATACGATGATTTGACGGCTGTTCCGGTGGCGATTGCCGCGAAACAGAAAGGAGCGGCGGGCGCTACGAAGCATCTGAAACAACTGGTCAATTTATATGCCGTGAGCAAGGGTGTGAAAGGTCCTGTCGAAACCGTATCCTTGCCATTCGAAAGCGTTGCCGCGGTCATCGAACTCCGACTTGCCGCCGACCGGACATTATCGGATGTCAGGAACATAACGTTGCGCAGTACCGACGGCGGGATGTTGGCTTTCGAAACGGGGTCGCTGAATCTGCGGAACGGGGCGGTAACACCCGGAGAGCAGACGGCGGCCGAGATAAACTATGAAATCGAAGGACAAGCGACAATTTCACGCACACCGACGAGCTTTTTCCTGGCTGTGAATCCCGTAGAAGCGGGAAAAACGCTGGAAGTGCTGGTCGATTACGGAGAAAAGCATTTATCGCTGGGCTCGGTGGTTGTCCCCGAAAGCGGAATTCCTGGCGGAAAGTTGACCGTATTCTCACTGGGTTACGAATTCCCGCAGCGCATCGCGGAGGACTTGAGCGCCAACGGTACGGCGAATACTTATCTGGTAACCAAGCCTGGGACGACCTATAAATTCCGTGCAATGGTCAAAGGCAACGGCACGCCGCGCACCTATTCGTACTCGGTAAACGGCCGTCCGGTAACCAAATCCTATTCCGAGGCCGATCTGGCGATCAAGCCTGCGGTGGCAAAACTCGTGTGGTACAATTCGCCGAAAACGGCCGACGGTTGGGTACGCGAAAGTCCCGTGATTATCGAATCCGTAGAGTACGACGATTGGGAGGGCAACGTCTACTTCACCACTCCGGCCGAGTTCGTTCCCGGCAATGCCCTGATTGCGGTTTACGATGCCGGCGGCGAGGTCCTCTGGAGCTGGAATATCTGGGCTGTCGAAAATTACGATTGCAACGCCGAAGCGCGTCAGGTCGGCCGTTATATGATGATGGACCGTAATCTGGGCGCCATGGCGGGACGCGAGGCGATGAACTCCTCGGATAAACGCGCTGCGGCCTGGGCTTTGGGCAACTATTATCAGTGGGGGCGCAAGGACCCGTTCCCGGCAGCTGCGGAGTACGACGACACGGGATTCGGCAGCGAGATGTACTGGGGACTTCCAACTTATACGCCTATTGAAGAATTGCAGCAGGATTATTCCTCCGAGAGTTGGGGCGCCCGGAACATGATGTTCGGCAAGATCGGGGCAAATAACGCCTATGCCGTGGGTGACAAGGCTGTTGACGACGCCGTTGCCCTGTCTGTGAAATATCCCTACCGTTGGATGGCCAAAGAGGTCAGCGGCGTTCAGGCCGACAACTGGCACACCCCCTCCTATTCGTGGTTCAATAATACAGGTTCGGCTGAGAATCAGACCGGATGGTTCTGGTTGTGGGGAAGCGAATACGTCGGCGACAATCTGAAGAGCATTTACGACCCGTGTCCCGCGGGCTGGAAAGTGGCGCCGCCCGAAGCCCTCGATTTCGCCCTCGGCAGCGTTGCGGAACTCGATGAAAAACCGTTCGGGCGTTACTCTCGTGCATACGATCTCTATTTCCCCTATACCGGACAGCGGCAGTCGGCCTTCAACGGCAGCCATATCCGTTCGCTCACGAACAAGATGCTCGTGCTGACCAGTTCCAGTGCCAGCGGCAACTATTACCCGGTCCAGGGTGGCCTGGGCGGATATTCGTCCTACAACTCGTATACGGGAGCCGGCTACCAGCTGCGCTGCGTTCGCGAGCAGACGACGGCAATGCCCAAAGGGCGTCTGGAGGGTCCGCGAGCCGTACTGATCGGCAACTCCATTACGGAAGTATGGCAGGGACGTACCGACAACAAGACCTTCTTTTCCGACAACGACTACCTGCCCAAGGGCATCAGCGGTCAGACCTCGCTCCAGATCAGCGCGCGTTTTTACAACGACGTAATTGTCAACGATCCGGCGTGCGTGGTTATCGCCTGCGGGGTCAACGACCTGGCTGAAAACGACGGCCAGCCCTGCTCGATAGAACGAGTTTTCGCAGACATCCGGCTGATGGCCGAAACAGGCGCTGCAAGAGGTTTCAAGGTAGTCATTGGCTCGACGCCCCCGGCCAACCGGATCTGGTGGCAGAGCGAGGAGTGGAATGCCGCTCATGCCGATCTTGGACAGCGTGTTGTCGAGTTAAACAGGCTGCTGAAACAGTATGCCGAAGAGAGGGGCTTCGTTTATGCCGACTACCATTCTGCGCTCAAAGACGATCAGAACGGACTGAAACTCGAATACTCCTGGACACCGGACGACCGTGTGCATCCCAGTGCGGCAGGTTATGCCGTAATGGAGAAAATCCTTAAGAAAGCCGTCGACAAAGCACTCTTCGATCCAAATGCAACTGACGGCGACGGACAAATTGATGACCTCGACAAATGGGAAGGCTGGGAGTAACCTTAAAATATTTAGAACACGATGAAACGAAACTATATAATTCTGTTGGCCGCCTTGCTGACGGTCGCATGCGCCGGAAACGGCGACATCATGTCGCCGACACCGCAGGAGGGCGAGATCCTTTTCTCGGGATCAACTGTCGGTCCCAAAGTCCGGACCTCCTATGAGGATACGGAAACAGCGCTCCGGGTGAACTGGGTCAAAAACGATCTGATCGGCCTTTTCGCCGAGTCCGGCGGCAAGAACCTGGGAGCCAATTTCGCCTACAAGGCGGCTGTGTCGGGAGCGACGAGCGATTTTACAGCTGCTTCCCGGCTCAATGTGATTCGCTGGGCTGATGAAACGTCCGACCACGATTTCTATGCCTATTATCCCTATACGGAAATGGCCGCAGCCGATGTAACGGCCGTCCCGGTGTCGGTTCCCGCCGTGCAGACCCGTTCGGAGAGCGATCCGCTGGCGACCCTGGCGGCTCACGATTTCCTCTACGCCGCTGCGCGAGGGATCAAAAAAGCGGACGACGCTGTCAACCTGCAATTCAAACACCTTTTCTCAGCGCTCGAAATTCGGCTGACGACCGACCTGCGTGCGAAACTCGAGGGGGTGATTTTCCGCTGCGTTTCGAACGAAAATGCCGCCGTGTCGATGGAGAATGCCACGGTCGATCTGCGCACGGGCGAGATGAACGTTTCCGAGGCTGTGGTTTCCAATGCCGTGCGGCTCGACTGTGCGGGCAATACCTCCGATACCGAGGCGCTGGTGCTGCACCTGGTCGTAACGTCCGGACACGCCGGTGAGACGTTCGAAGCAGTCGCTCTCGTCAATGGGAAAGAGTACGTCTTCGCCACCGTGAAGGCTCCGGCCGACGGCGGTATTCCGACGGGCAAAACGGTGGTCGTCGAAGGAGAGGCTACGCTCGACCCCGAGGATGCGCTTCCCGTCATTGATCTGAGTGCCGAGGGCACGGCCAATACCTATTATGCCGATGCGGCCAATACATTCTACCGCTTCCGTGCCGACGTGAAGGGCAACGGCAAGGCGCTGACCTGCGGCGGCCTCTCCTACACGGAGGAGGACCTCCGGATCGAGCCGAAAGCAGCCCTCGTACTGTGGTACAGTTGTTTGCAGACGAGCTATTTGCCATGGATACAGGCGTCGCCCGTGGTGCTCAGCAGCGTGAAATTCAAGAAAGATGGCTATATTTATTTCGATACGCCCGAAACTTTCGTCAACGGCAATGTGGTGATCGTGGCGATCGACAAGGAGCTCGGCTATGATCAGATCGAAGCCGATGCGGACAAGCGCATTACGAACGCCGAGGTGCTCTGGAGCTGGAATATCGTTTTCTCGGAGGGGTATGACCCCGACGCTGCGGAGAACTGGATCGTGAAAGGCGGCTATACATGGATGAATCGAGATCTGGGAGCTTTGATTGATCCCGAACAAGCGTATATCGGCGGTCAGCTGAACAATGTCGCTTTGGCCTCGACCACGGGCAATTGTTACCAATGGGGACGCAAAGACCCGTTCCCTGGCTTGCCGGACTATACGAGTGTACAAGTCAGTTATATGACCGGATTGTGGTTCGCTCCGGCCTATACGCCAATTCCCGCGTTGGACAGAGGGACTTTCGAAGCATGGGGCCGAGAGGCACATCATCAGATTATCGGTAATACGAAGGCGACGGTCGCCATCGACATCAACACGGCGCTCGGAACGGGTTATGTGTCGCAGGATGCATTCGACCTGGGCCGGGCCAACCCCCACCTCTGGCTTTACAAGAATGAAAATTACCTGACCGATAAGGCCGGATTGGCTGCCTGGGGTAATCCGTCGAAGGATGCGCACGGTGTAAAGACGATTTACGACCCGTGTCCCCGGGGCTGGAAGGTGATGAGCAGCCAGGCCTGGATAGCGCTGACAGACAATGAAACACCCGATGCCGTAGTGGCTACGACGATGCGCGGAATCCTGCTGGACAATAAGTGGTATTTTCCGCTGACCGGAGGTGCGCAGCATGTGCGCAACTCGGATGGGGGATCCAATGGCTATACCGGAAGTTGCGGTGTGGAAGTTTGTACGGCTTATTACATGGATGGCCCTGATTATTCCCCCTGGGGGCGGGTCGGAGCTTTCAAGGCTGCTCCGAACTACAAAGAAGGAGACAGTGTCACCTGTCACTCTCAGAATACCTATTCCGACCGAGGGGCGTCGGTTCGCTGCATCCGGATTGACGAGTAGCAGACCTGCAACGGAAAAAGCAGCGGCATCGGAAGATGCCGCTGCTTTCGTATGGATGCCGACCGCCGTTTACAACAGAAATCCGACCGAAAAGAGAAACGTGTCGTTGAGCGGGTTGAATTTGTTACCGCCGAAACGCCATGCGGCGTCGCACCGCACGGGGCCTGCAATGAATCCGCAACCCAGCGAGGCGTAGTTGCCGGCGCCTTTGTTCTTCTGACCGAGGTGGTATCCGCCGCGCACGACACCGTGCCGGAAAAAGGTGTATTCGGCTCCTGCGGCCAAACCGGTGATTCCTCCCCGGAACTGGTGGCCCAGATCGAGGGCGATGCCGAGCACATGGTTCGGGCGGAAAGGCAGGTGAAGCGAGCCTCCGAGCGAGCCGCGTGTCGGCAGGCCGTAGCGCTCTCCGTCGGAGGCTTTCACATTGGGGCCGATGTCGGCCAGCCGCAGTCCGACGATCCAACGGGCGCCCTTCACGGCACGGAGCGTTCCGCGGTAGGCCGCACCGATGTCGAACGAGACGCCCTGCATCGGTTTCTCCCCGAATCCCTGATCGGAACGGACGTAACGGACCGTCAGCGAAAACGCTAGATTCCGGCCGATCCGACGGCCGTAGCCGACCTCCGCCGAAAGGTCTTGCGGACGGGCTGTTCCGGCGGGAAATCCCTGTTCGTCGGTCAACCCGACCGAAGGTCCGCGGAAATAACGCACTCCGGCCAACAGGGCGTTCCGCGAGTCGGGAGTATAAAATCCCCCCACGCCGTAAAGCACATTGGCGCTGTCGAAAGCCGTATTCCAAGGTCCGGAGAACAGAGTGCCTCCGGCATGTCGTTCGCCGATGAGACTTAACGCGGCATTGTCGTAAACGGCCAACGGATTGTCCGTAACTGCTGTCGCGGCCCCTGCCATACCGGCTGTACGGGCATTGGTTTCCAGGCCGAGGAACGGCATGATCCCGGCATCAGTGGTCTGGGCTTGCGCCGCATAACCGCCTGTCGCGAAAAGAAATGCCGCGGTAAAGTGTTTGATCGATTGGTAGATATACATGGTTTTGCGGTTATCGTTTGATGATATGGCTGTTGAGTTTGCGGCCGCGGCACTCGACCGTGCAGCTGTAAGTCCCGGGAGAAAGCCCGGATACGTCGATGCGCCCCGTGTTACCGTTGTCGCCGGCACGGACCGAAACCTGCGTAGCGAGCACCTGCTGCCCCGCCGCATTGTGGAGCCGGATGGGAAAATCGCCCTCGGCGTCCGGAATGCGTACGTTGAGTACATCGCGGCATGGGTTGGGGAAAAGCTCCATCGCAACGCCCGTACCGTCGACGATCACCTGGAATTCCGAAGTCGCCGCGACGCCGTCGAGGTCTCTTGCCGTTACGGTCAGCGTCGTGCGACCCGCAGCGCAGGGCCGTACGAGCAGCTCCGAATCCTGTACGCGGCACTCCACGACCTTTTCCGCGGAAGGCGAAACGAAGTAGGAGAGCCGATCGCCCGGAGCATCGGCATCGGTAAAATAAAGTTGAAGATCGATGCTCCTGCCCGCTTTGTCGTCACTTTGCAGAAAGAGGTTCGGAATGGGAACGGTTGCCTCGGGCGGGGTATTTTCCCCGGTCCGGACGGAGATGACGGCCGGGCGGGACGGAACGCCCGACGGACTTCGGCCGACGATTGCCAAGCAATAGATTTGCCGCGGCTCCAGCCCCTCGATCCGACAGGCGAAGGTCTCACCGAGACCCGCATCGGAAGCAAAAGTGTGTCTGACGGCCGTAGCAGGAATGTCGTCGACCGTAGCGGCCGAAAATGTCCGGGTGTCGATGTAAACGTCGAATGATGAGACCGGACGCTCCAGATAGCATCGCGGAACACGCCACGACAGTTTCACATGGGTGCGGTATCCCGAAACCGCAATCGTACGTTCGTCAATCGGATCCGGCCGGGTATCATGGAAAAGAACGTATTCGGCATCGACCAGTCCGTTACCGAGCATTCCGGCATACTCGGGATTGATCGTTTCCGTAAACTGCTTTCGCCCCGAACCCACGAGTATTTCCCGCAATTTCTCGCTGGTGAACCCCGGTCTTTGCACACCGAATGCGGCAACGGCCAGGGCCGCAATGCCCGAAACCTGTGGCGCGGCCATCGAGGTTCCTGCGGAGTAACCGTAACCGCCGTTCGTCGTGGTGCTGAAAACGCGAAATCGTTCGTCACCGGTAGCATGGCCGCCCAAAGCCGCGAGGTCGATCCACGGACCGTAGTTGGACCCGGCGACCTTACGGCCGTCGATGCCCAGCGACGCTACGGCCACCACTTTCTCGTAGGCTCCCGGGAACACCGGGTCGGAAATGCCGTCGTTGCCCGCGGCAAAAATGACGATGCCGCCTTTCATGGGACCTGTCTGATTGCCGTTCTCATCGCACCCGGCATACTCGATAAAATAGTCGATGGCCGCTTTACCCGACTGCGACAAGTCCGGAAGACCGGGGACATAAGTCCAGCTGTTCTGGCTGATGACGGCCCCATGGTCGGCCGTCCAGACCATGATCTCCTCGATCGTCGCGGCATCGCGTCCCGGTTCGTCGAAAATCTGGCAACTCATCAGCCGCACACCGCTTCCGGGCGTTCCGTCGCCCCCCGCGATGCCGCAGACGCCGATGCCGTTGTTGTTGACGGCGCCGATCGTACCTGCGACATGCGTGCCGTGGCTGCTGGGGGTGATCTCCGTATTATGGCGGCAGAAGTTGTAGCCGCAGGCGCCCTGTCCGTCGCGCCAGATATTCGCTGCCAGATCGGGATGCGTATAGTCGATGCCGCCGTCCACCACGGCGACGACGACGTCTTTATGTCCGGTGCTGACGCTCCATGCCGGAAAAATGTTGAGGTCGGCCACGGCCGTCGATCCGACCGCAGCGCCCACCCGGTGGTAAATCCACTGATTGACCAGCAGCGGATCATCGAATCCGGGGTTTGCGACATTGTCCGAACCTGAGGTGCGGCTGAAATCGGCTTGCGAGACCGTCGCCCCGGCGGGAACCATACGCGGAACAGGTTCGATGCACTCGACTTCATCCACCCGGCCGAAGCGTTCCATGGCCTCGGCGACAGAAATCGCCCCGGAGAAATGAACGTCGTACCACAGATGAAGTCCGGCCCTGCGGCGGCGTTCGCGGAAACGGTCGCCATCGGAAAAGACACGCTGTACGGCAGTTGCCCCGGCACGGGTGGCGGCGGCATCGAATGCAGCGATTCCCGAGCCGGAACCGCTGCGGGTAAAGGCACGGGTGTCGAGTTCGGCTGCCGTTTCACGCAGCTTAATACGGAATACGCCGGGTATGTAAAACTCCTGCATCGGGGTTTGTCCGACGCCGGGAGCCGGGCCGGATTCCGGGTCTCTGGTACAGGCCGTCAGCAGGAGGAGCGTCAGAAAGAAAGAGAAGTGTTTCATCGGTTTTAAAGGAAAAAGGTCCGGAGCCGGCAGACGGCATCCGGACCGAATAAACATTTCTTAAGGATCACGGAACCAATTTGATGTCGAGAAACGAGTCGGTGCAAACGTAACAATCCGATGCCGAGGTAGGTCCCAATTGCCATTTGAAGGTTTGCACCGTCTGGTTCGGGAGTCCGAACAATTCACCCCGGAACGTGTAGGGGGCGTAAAACTGCATGATGCCGTCCGGCAGATAGATGACGCTGACGGGATCATTGGCTTCGACCGTTTCGTAGACCGGTTTCCCATGTTCGTCCACCTTCGGCCGTCCATAATCGTCGAAGGCCTGTTGGCGATAACTGTAGCGGAACGACCAAACTTTGCTGGCGGCATATTGCCGGAAATTGGTCGTCAGCGTCGCGTTGGGCCGCGTGAGTGTCCCGATTTGTTCGCCATTGGCCATTACCTTGAATTCGGTCTCGGTGATCGCCAATTGGCTGCTGCGGATGGTTTCGAGGTAACTCTCCGGCGTGTATTGTCCCGAAAGCGGCGTCATGCGAATCCGGTTGCCGGTTTTAATGCCCCGCAGAATGATTTCATCGAAAGCCGGAGAGAGCGACATGAACGTGAATTCGTAATCTCCTTTCCATCCTTGGTAGCCGGCGCCGTTGTCTCCGGGAAACGAGAAGAAATGCAGGTAATCGTTATGGGTCGCAAATTTCAGCATGGGACCGGTCGAGAATTCGACCCGATATTCCGATTCCGTCCGCAGCGGGTCGGCTTCGACGAAAGTGCTCCCCTCGAACCAGGCCTTAACCATACGGTCATCCTGGAATTCGACGATATAAATCCAACCGCCATAACCGAGATTCTCGTCAGGGAAATACTCCATCACCCATGTCTTCCCGGCCTGCAATGCGAATTTGTAGCGTTCAAGCGTCTGCTCGATCCGGGTCGAGGTCGACTCGCTGAAGTTATTTTCCGAATCGTCGCATGCAACGGCTGAGAATAACAGCCCAGCCAGCAGTAATATATTGATTCTCTTTTTCATACATTCAGTTTAATCTTCAAGATTCGTCCAGTCGATGTCTCCGAGTTCGGAAAGACGGCGCAGGTAGATGTCGCTCCACTTCGCAACGTCCACGCCGAAATCGTCGCGGAGCCATGCGATGAGAATAGAGCGCTTCTTCTCGATTTTGGCGCGGCCGTCCGCGCTTTCGATCGAGGAGAGCATTGCCTCCCACTCCTCCTCGCTCATGCTGATCAGGCGTCCGCCCGTTTCGGCGATGTCCTCTGCGGGACTCGAACGTGCATACTTCGAAACGAAGCCCAGCTCCATGTAGTCATTACCGCTTTGGGCATACTTGTCACCCACGTAATCGCTTTGCGTAATGGTATCGTAGTCGCTCGGTACGGGATATGTACCATCGAGGATATGCATGAACTCGTGAAGCATCGTTCCGGCGATTCGTTCGCTGTCCTTTTCCCGGTCGAAAAATTTTACGCCGAGAACATTGATTTGAAGGCCATTTTCAGCCGATGCCAGCACGGTGTTCCCGGTGCTGCTGATCTCAAAACTGCCCACCAAATAGAGTACCCGCGGGAAATAACTCTTTGCGAAGAGCAATGGATCTTTCTGATCGGACATCAGTTCCGCCATGGCGTCAAGCGTCGAGTATTTGATCAGTTTGGCCACCTCGATCGATTTGTCCACGGGCGGCGGCGAGACCCAGTAGTTGAAGTGGGTTTCGCGGTCAGGCATGCGGTATTCGAAACGAATGTTGTAAGGTTCCGTATAGTGCCGGTCGAGCCAGAAATCGAACTCGGTCTTTTCCTCGGCGGGATCGACAAAGATGCTTTTGCCGTCCGGTTCGTCCTTGTCGCATGAGGTCGTAGCGCCTGAGACAAGCAGAAGCAAGAACAGGGATATGATTGTCGGTTTCATAATTCAATATAAATATTTAGTGAATTGGTTATTGGCAGAACGGATGGTCAGGACGATTCTCATTGCGGGGATTCGCCTCCAATCCGGCTGTGATAACCTCTTGAGGCAGTTGGAGCGCACGTCGAAGATCTTTCTCGCCGAGCGTGGCCGCAACAGTGAATCCGGTTGTATTGTCATCGTTGTAGGCCGAGTCGTCGAAACGATCAATCACGATGCCGTAGCGTTTGATGTCCCCCCAACGCAGTCCGTCGGCGATGGTCTCAATGCGGCGGCAAAAGAGCGTGGTCTGAATAAGGTGCTCCTGTTCACCAGCCTCGACTATAAAGCCGTGGGGATGGAGCGGCTTGCGCGATGTCGGCTCCAAAGCGGTGTATTCGGCGATGTATCGATCCGATGACGGATCACCGTAGACCTCGGCGATGCGTTCGCGGGTCAGAGATTCGATGCCGTTCTGTCCGACCAGATAGAAAGAGCCGATCCAGGCATTGAGGTCGGCAACTGCCTTGTCGTACTCCTTGAGATGGACATAGGCCTCTGCACGGCTCAACACCGTTTCATTGGTTGTGAACGCCACCATCGTCGAACGACCGATTCCTACGCCGGTTACCGGGTCGGTTACCTCCCACTGGTTGGGCCATTTGGGCATGTAGATCTTGTTGACATCGTTGTCCTGCCAAATGAAAGGAGGATGCTGGTAGACCTTTTCGATGCAGTTGTCCTTCCATCGGTCCCACGGACCGCCCATCGGCCGCTTCGCGCGGTAGGTCTCCCTCTTGGCGACGCGGTAGTTGTGAGTGAAGCGCGCGCCGGAGTTGCTCCAGGCGTTAAAAAGCGATCCGTTACCGGTCACCATGGGAATCATCAGCAGGTTGAACGAGTGTCCGACGCTGATGTAGTCGAGGGTACGGACCGAGCCGTCCCAGGCCAGCTGCTTGACTGCCGCCCAGTCGCGCATGACGGTCGAAGGGGCACTGCCGAGGACCTCGGAGGCGTATTCGACCACCTTTTCCCACTTCAGATAATAGAGGTTGAAGCGCGTGGCAAAGGCATAGGCGGCGCTGCGGTTGAAGTGGTACTTCGGAACCGCATAGTTTGCGTCGCTGACCAGAGGAAGCGCCTCCTCGATATCCCGGTCGATTTTCTCATATACCTCCTTGAGATTGTCCCGGTGATAAACCGGATTGAGCGTCGTTTCGGGAGCTTCCATGTAAGGGACTCCCAGGTATTCGCCACTTTTTTCAGGATGATAAGGGAGACAATAGAGCATCGTGAGGCAAAAATGCGAATAGGCCCGGCAAAGCAGGGCCTCGGCTTTGGCCGGAAGCAATTCTTTGGGCGTACCCTGTTTTTCGATCGCTTCCAGAGCGGTGTTGGCTGCGGCAATCGCGGAGTAGTAGGCCTGCCAGGTATTTTTGTTGCTATCGTTCTCGGCCTCGTTCATGTCCATCCAGTAGCTGTTGTGCTCCAGCAGCAGGCTGGTGTTAGGATTGTTCGCTCCCATGTCGTCGCAGTTGTCCGATGCAATTTCGCACATGCGGGTGAAACTGCGTGAAGGATAGGCCGACACGAGCAGCCGGTTGATTTTGTCCGGCGTATCGAGCTCAGTACGGTTGTCGGGCAGTTCGTCGAGGAAATCGTTGCAGGCAGCGAGTGTGAGCGAACCGGCGCCGAGAAGCATTATGCGTGATATCAGTTGTTTGATTTTCATGGCGGAGCGGGTTTAGAAGCTGACACGAAGCGTCAGCGTGAATTGTTTGGGCATCGGTACTGCAACACCTCCCGTATTGAAAAACTCGGGATCCTGGCCTTGCAGCTTTTTGTCCGAATAGATCAAAAACGGGTTGGTTGCCTGGAATTTGAGCGACAATCCGCTCATGCGTAATTTCGAAGTGACCGATTGCGGAAAATCGTACGAGAGCGAAATCTCTTTCATGCGGATGAAATCGCCCTTGGCGACCCGTACATCAGAGTAATTGTAGGCGCTGTACGCGACATAGAGATTGGAAATATCGTTATTCTGTCGCGTGCTGGCGATAACCGGGACATTGGTCCGTCGTTCATCGCCGGGATTGAGGTAGCGATTGGCGAATTCCCGGGGCATGGCCGTCAGATCGGAATAACCGTTCGAGAAAATCGGATCGAGACGGACGACGTTTCCAAAGGAGTAGGTCATGAAGACGTTGAGCGTGAATCCCTTCCACTTAAAGATATTACCCAGGCTGCCCGTGATGGTAGGATCGACAGGACCTTCATAGACGAGGTTGCTCATATTCACAGTCTCCTGGAACTGGATGTTCGTCGAGGTAATGCTGCCGTCAGCGGCGAGGAACGTCGGGATGCCCATCTCGTTAAGTCCCTTGAATTTCAAGGAAAAGAGCGAACCGCGCGGCGTACCTTCCATCGAGTAACCTGTGCCGGTGATATAATCGATCATGCGCGTCATGGTTTTGAGTTTGGTTACCTCGTTGTCCATCCAGGCAAAGATGAAATTGGTCTGCCATTTGAAGTCTTTACGTTCGATATTGCGGGTGAAAAGCGAAAGTTCCACACCCTGCGATTTCATCTCCGCGACGTTACCCTGCTTATCCACGGCACCGCCCAAACCCATTGTTACAACGTTGCCGATCAGGTCGAAATTATTGCGCCGGTAGGCGTCCATCGAAAGAGTGATGCGGTCGTCGAGGAATCCCATGTCGAGGCCGACATTCAACTCATGCTTTTTTTCATAGGTCAGTTCCGAATTCTCAGGAGCTGAAATACTCAATGCAGGTTCTCGGATTTCAGTCGCACCACGCCACGGGTTCAGCGGATAGATCGTAGCCGTGGAGTTATTGACCCATGTGGGGCCCCGGTCGGCAGTGAGGCTGTAAGAGAGTCGCAGCGCAAGGCTGGAGAAGGCCGGACGCAATGGTTCGAAGAACGACTCCTGGTCGATGCTCCACTTGCCGGCGATATTCCAGGTCGGCAACCAGCGCGCCTTACGCGATCGGCCCAACCGGTTGGAACCCTCGTAACGGAGCGTACCGTTGATCGTATAGCGGTAGTCGTAGGAATAGGAGAATGTGCCGGCGAAGGCGGCGTTGCGTTCCCGTGTATTGGACAGGCTGTAATACTGGGTGTTTTCCTCCAGTTGTTTCTTAAACAGATCCAGGATGTAGAACGGCGTTTCGCCCATGTCGTATTGCAGGCCCCAGCCTTGGAACGAGGTGGCGCGGCGGTCGTTGGCATTGACTTCCACAATGCCGAACAGATTCAGAATGTGCTTGTCGTTGAACGTGTCGTTGTAGCTGATCGAAGCCCGGAAATCGCGGCTCTTGGCGCGGAAGTCGCTCCGTTTGTAGATACCACCCTGGGGAAGGATCGAGTATTTGTCACGGTTCGGCTCATCGGGATTGTCGTAGAGGTAGGGATTGTTGCTCTGAATGATCGAGGTGGCCATCGAACGGTAGGCCTGCGCCTGGTTCGAACTGTCCTCGATGTGATGCTCGGTGCTCGAAGCCTGATATTTGATTGCCCCAAGGGCCGAAACTTCGACTTTCGGAGTGATCTTCCATTTGAGTTCAGCCTGGAATTTCACGTCGCTCACATTCAGGTCCATATAGTTCTTGGACAACTCGTCCTTGATGTTGAACGGAGTGTAATTGCGTGTGTAGAATTCATCGGGGTCGAGCGTGCGCGACGAACGCAATGCATAGGAGTAGGGGTTGATGTCGAAATCGCGTTTGACGGTTCCGAACACAGGGTCTACCTCCGACGAGAGCGATCCCGGTGCACGCTGTTCGCGGTACGAAGCGTTGCCGATGAGGTTCAGCGTCAGCTTGTCCTTGAGAATGTGCTGCGTGGTATTGACCAGAAGCGTGTAGCGGTTCACCTTGCTTTGGATGCTCCATCCCGGATCGACCATCGCACCGACGGAAGCGTAATACGAGCCTTTTTCACTGCCCGAGGAGATGCTGGCCGAGTGGCTGTGCTGAATGCTGTTGCGGAAGAGTTCCTTGAACCAGTCGGTATTGCGAAACTCCGCCTGTCGCAGGTAGGCGTTGCGCCCTTCGGGGGTGTTCAGCACGGCGAACTGCCCCGTGGCAGGGTCGTAGGTGTTGATCAGTTGCGACAACTTGCCATAGACGCCGCTTTCCGAACGGTAGACGGTATTGGCATAGTTGAGCCATCCCTTGTCGTACATCTCCTGATAGACGGCCATCTGCTCTTGCGAATTCATGATGTTGAAGTTCGAGTAGCTGGGAACCATACGCATCGTGAATTCGCCGGTGTAACTGACTTTCGTAATGCCGGGCGTACCTTTCTTCGTGGTGATGACGATGACACCGGCCATAGCGCGGGCGCCGTAGATCGAGGTTGCCGAACCATCCTTGAGAATCTGGAAACTCTCGATGTCATCGGCGTTGAGTCCGGCGATGGCCGAACTGATGAGCGTCGTAGCGTCGCCCGACGACAAGGAATTGGCATCGACGTTGATCACATCCTCCATGATCACACCGTCCACCACCCACAACGGCTTGGAGTCTCCGAAGATCGACGTAGCGCCGCGAATGCGGATTTTCGGGGCAGCGCCGAAAGTTCCGGAAACGTTTTGCACGGACACGCCGGCAGAACGGCCTTCAAGACCGCGGCTGATTTCACTGATACCGTCCAGTTTGACATCCGAGGCCAACAATTGGTCCGTGGCCCCGGTGAAGATTCGCTTGTCCATCTTTTGCATACCGGTCACTACGACCGATGCGATTTCCTGTGCGCTCGCCTTGAGTATGAAGTCCATGCGGTCGGCATTGACCTTCTTCTCGACCGGATCGTATCCCAGAAAGGAGACACGCAGTACGGCTCCGGAGGGGACATTTTTGAGTGTATAAAGCCCGTCGATCGCTGCCGTGGCGGCATTGTTTGTGCCAACGATCTGGACGACGGCGCCCGTCAGCGGTGTACCGTCCTCTTCGGATACCGTGCCTGTTACCACGCGGTTCTGTGCCGAAGCCCGGCACACCACTGCCATGACGAGCAGAATGAGTATGGTCAGTTTTTTCATTGGTCAGTCATTGAGATTCTTGGTTCTGGGGCGCAGGCAGGGCCGCGGTCGGCAAAAGTCGCGGCCCGCCCGCTGCATTCGGTGTCGGTTAGTAGTTTTTGGAAAGTTCCAGTGCGTTGGTTAAACAGAGCTGCCCGGTAAACGACCAATACCGGTCGTTGTTCTCCCAGAAACAGAGCGTCCTGGCCTCCCGGCCATTGCCCTGGCCGTTATCGCTGAACACGAGCTGGATCGTGCCTGCATTTTCATCAAAGACAGGTTCCGCCGCCCAGGCAACCACGCCCGCCTGTGACCAGATATAGTTGCCTTGCCCGTTATTCGGGCCATTGAAATGGAGGGTGTAGAACTTTGTTCCCGAAAAACCCAGTTCCTGACCGGTCTGAATGACCACTTTGCCATCGGCGAACTCCGCCGTAAAGGGATAATCCTTGAGTGCGGGATCGTTGATGGTGACCTTGTACGAATATTGATTTTCCTTGGCGGAGAATGTGACCGACGAGAGATTCTGGATGCTCCCGGCAGAAATATCGGTTTTGGTTACGTTCCACGTGCCGAGCAGGAAATCATAGGTGCTCTTTTTAGGTTGTATAAGCGTAACGATCACCGGATCGCCTTCTTCAGGTGTAAACTCCGCGCGCCCCTTCACCTCGACACGGCTCGACGCCTTGTTCGATGTGAAACTGACGCTCGCGCCGTCTTCGCTCTTCGAGAACGAGAATGCGTTATTCGGGTTCTCCGTGAGTTTTACATCGTAGACTCCGGAGCAGGTTACCGCAACGGAGAGCGTGCGGTCCGTATCGGAGAAGATGAGCGTCGAGGGTACAACGACAAGCCCCCTGAATTTATCCTGAACAACGTTGATCAGCAACGGCTTGAGTCCTTCCGCCTTCACGGTGACCGTGGCTGAACGCTCCTCTGAGCCCGTATACGCAAGAACGTTGAAATTGACGGTCGAGCCGATGACTGCAGTACGACACCACGATTCGCTCGATTCCGCCGTTACATCCCGGCCACCGGCATCTACAATAGCACTGGCAAGACCGCCCTTGTAGTCGAATTTTTCACGCGTAATACTTCGGAGTGAAACAGATGTAGGATCGTCATCCTTCTCGCATCCGGTCAACATGGCCAAGGAAGCCAGCAAGAAAAGTAAGTAATGTTTCATATGGGTAATTTTGGGTTGGTTGATTCCGCATTGTCAATCCGGGCCGGCTGATACTGCGACCTGCCGAATTCAATGTAAAATTACTGAATCCGGGATTCCGTGTTGAAAAATATCGTTCACTTTTACGATAAAATCGGCTCGGAGGCCCCGGGAGTTGAGAAATGGCTCATTCTGCCCCTGGCTACTGCGTTCCGGGGTCCTGCTTTTCGAGGAATTCCGTCGGAAGAACCCCGAACTGCTTGGCAAAACATTTGGCGAAATAGGACGACGAACTGAAACCGGTAAGAAATCCGATTTCGGTAATGCGGTATCGGCCTTCGATGATCATCCGTTTCGCCTCGTTCAAACGAATGAGTTTCATAAAATCGTTTGGCGTCAAGCCCGTAACGGCTTTCAGTTTTCGGAAAATCAGCGTGCGGCCCATCGCCAACTCGCGGGCAAGAAGTCCCACGGACAAATCCGGATTCCGCATATGGGCGATGATCACGTCGCGGCATTTAAGGATGAACTCTTCGTCCAACCGGTTCTGTTGAGAACCCGTATCGAATTCGGTCATGAATTTGCCTGCATAGAGGCGCCGGATTTCATCACGCGTACGAAGCAGGCTGGAAATCTGCGCTTTGAGCTGGTCAGGCGAGAAAGGTTTCTCGATATAGGCGTCAGCGCCGCATTCGAGGCCCTCGATTTTAGAGCTTACGCCAGTCCGAGCCGTGAGTAAGATCACAGGGATATGGCTTGTGGAAATGTCGTTTTTGATACGCCGACAGAGCTCTATTCCATCGATATCGGCCATCATGATGTCGCTTACGACCAAATCGGGATCGTTGTTTCGAAGCAGGTTGAGCGCCTGGCTCCCGCTATCCGTTGAGATAACAAAATAATCGTTTCCGAGCACCTTGACCAAAAAATCGAGAATATTGCTGTCATCATCTACGACCATGACCGTATGGCGAACCGTCATCGCGGAGGGCCGTTGTATCGCCAGGTTCGTTCCGGGTTCTTTCTGCGGCTGCGATTGCCCGACGGTTTCCGTATTGAGATGTGTTTTTACGCGAATATCCATCTTTTCGCTCGCAGGTTCAGGGATGAATGCCGTCAGCAGCGCTCCGGATTTGCCGTCCGGACGTTCTGTCGCTGTAATTGTTCCGCCCATCAGGCGGATGAAAATTCGGCACAGGTGCAAGCCGATTCCGACGCCGGACGCGAATCCGTTGTTCCGGGTTTGGTAAAAAGCTTCGAAAACCTTTTCCCGCTCTTCAGCCGGGATACCGGGACCGTCGTCCCACACTTCCATCACAAGACCGTCGTCTCTGCGATCGATGCAAATGTGGATTTCTTCTGCGGCGAAACGCAGAGCGTTGGACAACAGGTTACTTATGATTTTGGTCAGCGCCTCCCGGTCGGTGATTTGCATCAGGCGATTAGGGATCTCTTCGATCAAACGGATGCGCCGCTGTTGCGCCGTGGGACCAAACATAGCCAATTGCTCCCGGACGAGCTGGCCGACATCGCAGATATCGTAGCGGAGTCTGTATTTGTTCGAATCGATCTTCCGGAAATCGAGCAGTTGGTTGACCAGCGAATGAAGTCGGTGGTAATTTTGCTTGATAACAGCCAGATACTCTCCGTCCTCCTCGGAAATCCGATGTGATTTCATTACTTGTTCCAGCGGCCCAATAATCAGGCTCAAAGGAGTTCGGATCTCATGGGTGATATTGGTAAAGAAACTGATGCGTTGCTCGTAGAGATTCCGTTCGTTCTCGCGTTTGACCGATTCGATCTTCTCTCGCTGCTGTTGCTCGGTACGCCGCATCCAGTAATACAGACCGACAGCGATTACGATAAGCGTCAGTACCACGTAACCTGCCAAAGCACCTTTCGACCGGAAAAACGACGGCTGGATACGAATCCAGAGTTTCGTCTCATCAGAATTCCATTGCATGTCGCCGTTGCCAACCTGCACCCGAAAACAATATTCTCCGGGACGCAGGTTATTGTAGTTGACCGAAGCGTTCCGGCTATCGGTCATGGACCAATGATCGTCGAGTCCGTCGAGTCGGTAACGGTAGCGGCAATCTCCCGGAAAGAGGTAGGTTGGCGAAACGAAACGGAATCCCACCGAGGTCTGGCGGTGCGACAGCGTGATCTTCCGGGTGTATTCGACAGGAACCGAAAGCGGCGAGCTTCCGTCTTCCGCATGGGATACAGGCAGTCCGTTAAGCGAAAATCGGGTGATTATGACCGGATAGAGGTTCAAGTTGCCCATGATGTCATGGGGGGGGGTGAACGTACATATACCATCGGTCGTACCCAGCACGATGCGCCCGTCGGAAGTGAGGATACCCGAATTGGACATAAATTGTTCGGTGTGAAGCCCGTCGGCGCGCGAATAACGTTTCAATTGTCCAGTTGCGGGATAAAAGACGATCAGCCCCCTGTCCGTCGTGATCCAGAGTCTGTCGTTTTCAGGGATGATCCGCTGAATGATCTTACTGGGCAGAGGCAAGGTTTCATGGCGAACGAAACCGTCTTTTTCGTTATAACTGCAAAGTCCGTAACCGTTGGTTCCGATCCACAACCGGTTCGTGCGGTCGACGGCAAGCGTGTTGACCGCATTGCGGCTGATCGTCGCAGGGTCGTCGGGATCGTACCGGTAGTGCTGCAGGAGATCGGTACGGGCATCGTAGGAGTAGAGGCCGTCTTCGTTCGTCGCGATCCAAAGACGGCCAGCATGATCCTCCGTAATGTCTGAAATACGCACCTTGGGGTCGCGTGTCACAAAACGATCTTCAAACCGGTCGTAATAAAAAAGCCCCACGGAAGTTCCGGCCCAAATGCGGCCGCTGCTGCTCCGGAATAGGACGAAGACACGAGAACTGGGATCCGACGGATCTGCAAGATAGGATTTCACGGTTCGGCTTTTCAAGTCCACGGCTTCGATACCCCGTTGGAAAGCGGCGATCCAGAGCGTTTGGTCATCGACAAGCATTGAAAAGACGTTGTAAATGGCAGTCCCAACGTTTTGAGCCGTGCGGTACGGAACGACCATGCCGGCATGTCTGTCGAAGAGCAGGATGCCGTCATTTTCGTTTCCCAATAGATACTGCCCGTCTTTCAGTTCACAGACCGCGCTGACGACCTTACCCCGGTCGGAACTATCGTTCTTTCGTGTGGCATAGCAAGTGAAGCTGTTACGGGCCGGGTGAAATTCTACACCCTCATAACAAGATCCGAACCAGAAATTTCCTTCGCGGTCGTATAGAAAAGAGAAGATGTTGCAACACTTGGTACGCATGAAGGGAACTTCAGTGTCCTCTATGGGACGAAGTTCCGATTCAGAAATACGGTAGAGTGTCGCACCACTGTTCGCACAGACAAGCAATTCGCCCGGCGCCCGCTCTGCCAGGCAGTGGATACGTTGCAATCGGCCCTCCCCATTCCTATCGTCATAATTGGTGAAACGGACTGTGCTCCGGTCGAAGCGATCAAGACCGGAACTTACCGTCCCGAGCCACAACGTGCCGTATGAATCTTCTGTGATGGCATCGATCGAATTATCCGAAATGCAATTCCGTCCGTCTGTTTCCTTCCGGTAATGAGTGAAGCATCCTGTCTGCTTGGAAAAAGCGCACAACCCTTCGCTGTAAGTTCCAATCCATATGGTTCCATCCTTGCTTTCGTAAATGGTAGAGATATAATCCTGCGCGATGGAGGTGTCATCACCGGGAACATGGCGGTAAACCGTAAGGCATTCCGTTACAGGATTCCAGCGAAAAAGCCCCGAATTGACAGTCGCAATCCAAATTTCACCTTCCCTGTCCTCAATGACTTCGGTCGTCTGTCCCGTAACGCATGCTCCGTCGGAAGTTCTGACATCGAAATGTCGGAAACGGTCGGTCGCGGGTGTGTAAATGTCCACGCCGTTATCAAGTGCGAGCCAGATCTGCCCGTGGCTGTCGAGCATCAGCCGGCGGATATTGTTGCTCGAAATGCTCGACCGGTCGCCATCGGTATGGGTGTAACTGCGGAACTCACAGCCGTCGAAACGGCACAATCCGTTGTCGGTTCCGAACCAGATGAATCCTATCGAGTCCTGAACGATGCCATAGACGTGATTGGATGACAGGCCGTCATCCACAGTATAGTTACGCAGATTATGATAAACAGAGGCGTTCGCCGATTCGGCACGCCCCGGCAGAAACAAGATATAGAGTAGAAACAAAAATGCAGCAATACAGCGGAAAATTCGTTTCATGGAAATTTGGATTATTGACAAATGTAATAAATGCAGGACTTTCTACAAAGATAATATGATACAGAAAAAGGCCAATTTCGTACATCTCGGTGTTGCAAGACGACGTTTCATGACGCGACAATTCGATTTTTCCTTTCCATTCAGATTATTGGCCTCGATATGTACTATTTTATCGTACAGCGGAAAACTTTTCATCTATTTTTACTTCGCGAGACGAGATAAAGAATTACTACTTAAATTTCTATCTTAATGAAATCGAACCCAAGCCGCACCCTGTTCCGCACGCTCTTCGCGACGGGACTCATCGCAGCCAGCCTCTGCTCCTGCTGCCCCAAACACAACACCCTCACCCAGGCCGAAATCGCCGACGGCTGGCAGCTGCTCTTCGACGGCAAAAGCCTCGACCAGTGGAAAGACTTCAACGGAGACTCGCTCACGATGCCCTGGCACGTGGTGGACGGCTGCATCCAGGCCGCCGGCGACGGCAGCGACCTGTCGGGATACATCGTCACCAGAAAGCAGTATGAGAACTTCATCCTCGACTGGGACTGGAAGCTCTCCTACGGCGGCAACAGCGGCATGCTCTACCACGTGGTCGAGAACCCCTATTTCAAGGTTCCCTATGTCACCGGGCCGGAGTACCAGCTGATCGACAACGAAGGCTGGGAGGCCACGAACGCCCCGACCCGGCTCGAGGAGTGGCAGAAACTGGGCGTGGACTACGCCATGCACCTGCCGAATCCCGATTCGCTGCTGGTCAACCCGCAGGGCGAGTGGAACTCGTCGCGCATCGTCTGCGACAACGGCCACGTGGAGCATTGGCTCAACGGCCGCAAGATCCTCGAATTCGAAGCTTGGACCGACGACTGGTTCGCCCGCAAGAACAGCGGCAAATGGGAGACGGCTCCCGAATACGGACTGGCGCACCGCGGCGTGCTGTGCCTCCAGGACCACGGCTACCCCGCTTCGTTCCGCAACCTGAAAATCAAGGAGCTGCCCCGCAAGGCCGGCCGGGAGGTCGAACTCTTCAACGGCCGCGACCTCACGGGATGGGAAGCCTACGGAACCGAGAAATGGTATGTCGACAAGGACGGCCTGCTGGTCTGCGAGAGCGGTCCCGACAAAAAATACGGTTACCTCGCCACGCGCGAATACTACGATGATTTCGACCTGAGGGTGGAGTTCAAGCAGCTCGCCAACGGCAACTCCGGCGTCTTTTTCCGCTCGTTCGTCGAGCCGCCGGTGAAGGTCCACGGCTGGCAGTGCGAAGTGGCTCCGAAGAACCACGACACGGCGGGCATCTACGAGTCCTACGGCCGCGGATGGCTGGTGCAGATTCCCGACGAGAAGGAGTCGATTCTCAAGGAGGGGGATTGGAACACGCTGCGGCTGAAGGTCCAGGGCGACCGCGTGCAGACGTGGCTCAACGGCGAGGAGATGGTGGACATCACCGACGCGAAAATCGGCGCCGCGCAGGGACGCATCGCCTTGCAGATTCACGACGGAGGAGGCATCAAGGTCCTCTGGCGCAACATCCGGCTGACGACCCTGTAAACAAACGGCGGTTCCCATCCGACGGAACCGCTGTTTTCTCTACCTATTTTATTGACTGCATCCAAAAAAAAATACAACCTGAAATACTATGAGTAACCGCAGAGATTTTCTGAAAAAGGCAGGCGGGCTGGCGCTGCTGACCATCGTGCCGCGCAGCGTGCTCGGAGGCACCAAATTCGTCGCCCCGAGCGACCAGCTCACGAAGGGCATCATCGGCGTGGGCGGCATCGGCAAGAGCAGCTATCATTTCACCTCCAACGATGCATGCCGCCTGGTGGCGGTCTGCGACGTCGACCGCAAACACCTCGAAAGCGCCATCGCGCTGGGCCGCAAGAAGTTCGACAAGACCCTCGAAAGCTATCACGACTACCGGGATCTGATCACCGACCCCAACGTCGACATCGTACACATCGCCACCCCGCCCCACTGGCACGGCATCATGGCCGTCGAGGCTGCCAAGGCCGGCAAGGACATCTGGTGCGAGAAGCCGATGACGCGCACCATCGGCGAGGGCAAGCGCGTGGTGGAGGCCGTCCGGCAGAACGGACGCATCTTCCGCCTGAACACCTGGTTCCGCTTCAAGGACACCTTCTACGGACTGGGCACGACGGTCGAACCGCTCAAGAAACTCGTCGACAGCGGCCTGCTGGGATGGCCCCTCAAGGTGACCATCTCCGGAGCCACGGGATTCACCTGGAAATTCTTCTGGGTGGGGCAGGAGAACCTCAAGCCCCAATCCGTCCCGGAAGAGCTGGACTACGACATGTGGCTCGGCCCGGCGCCCTACAAACCCTACAACAAACACCGCGTGCACGCCACGTTCCGCGGCTACTGGGACTACGACGGCGGCGGACTCACGGATATGGGACAGCACTACATGGACCCCGTGCAGTACCTGTTGGGCAAGGACGACACCTCGCCCGTGAAGATCGAGGTCGACGCTCCGCAGCAGCATCCCGACGCCGTGGGCATCTGGCGCAAGATCGTATACACCTACGACGACGGCTGTCAGATCGTCCTCGAAGGCGAGGGCTACGAAAGCAAGGGCAAGGTCCCCTACATCGAAGGTCCGCTGGGCAAGGTGTATCAGGGTTTCGAGTGCACGATTCCCGACGTCATGGAGAAGATCGCCGAAATGCCCGACCCCGAACCGCAGAACACCGATTTCCTGGCATGCGTGCGCAACCGCGAGCCTTTCGCCCTCGACGAGCTCAAGGGACACCGCAGCTCCACGCTCGTGAACCTCGGGGCATGCGCCCTGCGCCTGAACCGCACGCTGCATTTCGATCCCGACAAGCAGCTCTTCGTCGGAGACGAGGCCGCAAACCGGCTCATCGACCAGCCGATGCGCACGCCGTGGAAAATCTGATAACGTCCAAAACCTGAAAAAAACATGAAAAAGATATTTATCACCATACTCCTCGCCGCCCTGATGCCCTTCGCAGCCGGTGCGCAGGACGCGCGCCAGCGCACCGCCGAGACGATCGTTGCGGACGCCCTGGCCCAACTCCCGGCCCAGACGCCCAAGGCGTTCGACAGCCTGATGCAGGAACTCGCGGCGACCGGAGCCGACGGAATCCGGATGATGGCCGCCATGCTCGTACCCGCAGCGGAAGGCAAGAACGCCCCCGTGGAATACGCCATCAACGGGGTGGTGAGCTACGTGACCGCCGCAGGCCGCGAAGAGCTGGCGCGGGAGATCCGCGCCGGACTGACGGACGCCGTCGCCGCCTCGACGGACAAACCCAACCAGGCATTCCTGCTCTCGCAGCTGCAACTATGCGCAACGGCGGCCGAAGCCCCCGTATTCGTGAAATACGCCGCGGACGAATACCTCGCCGACTACGCCGTGCGCGGACTGATCTCCACGCCCGGAACCGACGGGGAGATCCTCGCACTGATCGACGCAAGCCCGGCCCCGGACGCCCTGCTGGCCTATGCCGCCGCGGAGAAGCGCCTTGCGGCCGCAGAGCCCGCGCTGCTGAAATGGGCCGCAGACCCCAAGGCCGGCACGCCGACGAAAGAGGCTGTCTATAACGCGCTGGCCAAGTGCGGCACAGCCGCCTCGATCGCGCCGCTCGCAGCAGCCGCAAAGGCCGACGGATACGCCTTCACGAAAACGGACGCAACGGGCGCCTACGTCGCCCTGCTCGCACGGCTCGCGGCTGCAGGAAACAGCAAGGCCGTCGCCGCCGCCAAGGCCCTGCGCAAAACCGGCATGCCGCAGAACGTCCGGGCCGCAGGTCTGGGAATAGTCCTCGGCACGGACGCCAAAAAACAGACGCCGGAACTGCTCGCCGCGCTGAAAGACGCCGACCGCGAATACCGCTGCGCTGCGCTCGACTTCGCCGGCGATTTCGCCGACGACGCCCTCTACGCCGCAGTCGTGAAGAAAATGCCGTCGCTCTCCGACGCCGCGAAAACCGACGTCGTGAGCTGGCTCGGCGCCCGCCACGCCGCATCGCAGGCCAACGCCGTGATCGCGGCCATTTCCTCGGCCGACGAGGAACTGGCCCTGGCCGCCATCCGCGCCGCCGGGAAAATCGGAGGACAGGAGGCGCTCAACGCGCTCGTCGCACAGCTCGGAGGCGCACATGCCAAAGAGGCCTCGGCAGCTCTCGCGGCATTCAACGGAAAGCCCAACGCAGCGTTCGTCGCAGCTCTCGACGGCACGCCCGCCACGCAGGCCAACGCCCTGAAACTCGTGGCAAAAAGGCGCATCACCTCCGCAGCCGACAAGGTGTTCGCGCTGCTGAACTCCCCTGACAGGGCGGTGCGCACGGCAGCCTACGGCGCGCTGGCAGGCGTCACGACCCCCGCGGACTTCAACCGTCTGTGCGGCCTGCTGAACCAGGCGCAGGAGGACGACGTGAAGGCCCTTCAGGCCGGATTGAAGAACGCACTGGCCAAAGAGTCCTCCGACATGCAGTACAAGATGGTGGCAGGGCAGATGGCCGCCGCCCCCGAAAAGGCCCGCTACTATCCCCTGCTGGCGCAGGCCGCCAGCAAAGAGGCGATCGACGCCCTGCTGGCCGCCGACGACCGCCAGGCCGCATTCGCGGCCCTGCTGACGGTTCAAAACCCCGCGATGGTCGACGTGTTGTATGATCTCGCCCGGCAGAACCCCGCATGGACCGACGCCGCAATTTCGCGCTACACGGATTTCGTCTCGAAGTCGCGCAATACGCCCATGCGCAAATACCAGCTATACCGCCGCGGACTGGAGGCGAAACCCTCGCCCAAGGTGCAGAACAAACTGCTCAAAGCGCTCTCCAAAACCCCGGTATTCCCGGCGCTGACGCTTGCCGTGAACTACATGGACGCACCCGCGACGGCCGAAACCGCCGCAATGGTCGTGAAGACCGTCGCTGCGAAGAACCCCGCGCTGGGAGGAGAAACGGTAGCAGCAGCCCTGAAAAAGGCCCAGGAGGTATATGCCGGACTGGCCAAATCCGACGCCGACGCAGGTTACGCCGTCGACGAGATCAAGGGACTCCTGGCCAAACTCCCCGCAGAGGGATACCTCCCGGTATCGCTCGAACCGAGCGGATGGGAAGCCGTGGTCGGCGATCCCGAGACCCGCAAGGCAATGAAAGCCAAGGCGCTGGCGAAAGCGCAAACAGAGGCCCGGGCCGCGATCGCGAAGAACTGGACCGCAGAAAACGGCGTCCTGACCGGGGCCGCTGACGGAGGAACGATCGGATCGGCGAAAAATTACGAAAACTTCGAACTGATCCTCGACTGGAAGACCGAAGGCGAGGCCGCGATGGGCATCCGCTCGATCCCGCAGATCGCACTCGGAGGAAAGAACTCCGGAGCCTTGACGGGCAACATGCTCCACGACAACGCCGCACCCAAAGCGGCCGCGAACGGCCCGCAGGAGTGGAACACGATGCAGGTGAAGGTGGTCAGCGACCGCGTGACGGTCGTACTCAACGGCGTCACGACCGCCGAGAACGTAATCCTCGAAAACGCATGCAACCGGGAGATCCCCGCCTACGCAGAGGGACAGATCCTGCTCATCGCGGGAAATGCGCCCCTCAACGTCCGCGAAATGTACATCCGCGAACTGCCCGCCACGCCGCGCTTCGAACTCTCGGAGGAAGAGGCTGCCGACGGCTTTGAGGTGCTCTTCGACGGTACGTCGATGCACAAGTGGACCGGGAACACCACCAACTACGTCCCCGTCGACGGAACGATCTACGTGACGGCGCAGTACGGCGGATCGGGCAACCTCTACACCAAGAAGGAGTACGGAGATTTCGTCCTGCGATTCGAATTCGCCTTCGACTGAGAGGGCGTCAACAACGGCATCGGCATACGCACCCCCATGGGCGTCGACGCCGCCTATCACGGCATGGAGATTCAGGTGCTCGACCACGACGCTCCGATCTACAAGAACCTGCGCGTATACCAGCAGCACGGATCGGTCTACGGAATTATCCCGGCCAAACGCGTGAAATTCCCGCCCCTGGGAACATGGAACGTCGAGGAGATACGCGCCGTGGGCGACCGGATCACGGTGACGGTCAACGGCGAGGTGATCCTCGACGGCGACATCCGCGAAGCCTGCCAGGGGCACAACGTGGCGCCCGACGGCGGCAAGAAGAACCCCTACACGGTCGATCACCGCAACCACCCGGGGTTGTTCAACGCCTCGGGACACATCGGACTGCTCGGACACGGCCCCGGCATCAAGTTCCGAAACATACGAATCAAGGAGCTGCCATGCAGTAAGGTCAGGGATCTGCCCGCCCCCGTTAAGACGAAGTAACACGACCGACCGCCCGAAAGAAAACCCGCCGCCAACCGACGGGTTTTCTTTCGGGCGGCAGGAATCCATATATTACGCTATATTTGTTCCATCGAATATTTATCTACATTATGTAGCTTTCATGTCTTTGTAACGGGAACTTTGACAATTTGAAATGAAATACAAGGAAAACGGCCTTCAGAGTTGACAAATTATTACCTAAAATTTCTCATTGTATTGTTTGTCGGATATTTATGTTTAATTATATTTTGGATGCAAAAGTTTGGAACCCTTTTATCTTATAAAATAAATCCTTCAATTTCTAAGTTACTATTGCAATAGCTTGTTGATTCAGCCATTTTTTCTTCGATCGAATAGAATTTGCCATCCCGAAAATTTTTCATATCTTGCAAGAGGTTATTTGACATGTGGTATTTTCGTGCAATTAACTGAAAATAAATCGTTACCTTCTCGTTACCTATTCTCCATTAAAGCAATGTAACAACCCGGTAAATCAAGTCGTTATATTGCTTTAATCCCGCACCCGCCGGGTCCGCCTTTGTCGATGGCGCGAATTTTCCTATTCGGTCGGTTCTGTCAGTTCGATCCCTTGGAGCAGCTCCTCGATGCGCCGGAGCGTGGAGGTTTTGCCGTATTCGTTCGCCGGGTAGCTGATCCCGACGGTAATGAGCGACTGTCCCTGTTTCAGGTCGTAGTTCGTGAAGACGAATCCCGGATATTCCGTCCGGCGGCCTTCGCTGCGCAGCATGTCGATGCCGTTCGCCGTGAAGGGGCGCGAAGCCTTGATGATTCCGCCGTCGTAGTAGACCGAGTCGCGGTTCAGGCAGTAGTCCGAGAGGTCGGCGACGTTCTCCACGTCCGCGTCGATCACGTTTTGCAGGGCGTCGATGTTGAACTCCCATTCGCCGTCGAGGACGTACATCGTGTAACGGGCGTAGGTCGAATCGGTTTCGGGCTCTGCCTCCTCTTCCACAGCGGTGTATCCGGCGGGAATCCGGATTCGCAGCCCGAGGTCCGGGCAGTCGTAGGTCTGTTCGTTGTCGAGCAGCGGCAGTTCGCCGCCTTCGTTCACCAGCTGCGTGGAGAGCACCGAGAGGTATCCGATGAGCAGGGCCGTGCAGACGGCCGCTGCGAGCATGCGCCAGAATGCGGCGTATTCACCCGCGCTGTATTTGATTTTCAGCCAGATGTATAATCCTGTGATCGCCTGCCAGGCACCCCAGAGGATAGCTCCCGTGGCGATGACGTAACGGCCTCCGGCCTCGGTGAGGTAGTAGGAGATGAAGCTGAAAGCCAGTCCGCCGATGCACCACAGCAGACCGACGAGGATATTCTTTTTCGCTTCGGCGAGCGATGCCGCCGGCTGTCCGGCGGGTTCGGGAGTCGGGGATTCCGGCTCCGCAGGTGTTTCGGGCATCGGCTCGAACACCGGTTCCTGGGTTTGTTTCATGATGGGGTTTCGGGAAAGTGTGCGATGAGTAAAATCCCGGAAAGCGCTTGCGAAGGCTTTCCGGGATTTTATCGGATCGTTGCCGGATTATTTCCAGTTCAGAATCTTGTGGAAGTCGTACTCCTCGGGGTTCTTGACATAAGCCTTGGCGGCTTCGTAGTCTGCCGGGGTGATGGCGTTGATGATGTTCTCCACCACCGACGAGAACTTGTCCGACTTGATGTCCACCAGACGGGGCGGAATCTTGCCCGTCGTGGGGTCTTGCAGGTCCTTGAGGTAGAGCGGCGAGACGTTGCCCTCCGAATCCACGTAAACCATGCAGCCCGTCTTGCCCTCGGCGAAGAGCTTGTGCACGCCGATACCCAGCTCCGAGCAGTAGGTCAGGTCGTAGGCGATCGGGGTCTGGCAGCGGATTTCGTAGCCCAGTTCCACAGGACGGCTCTTGACCTTGAGGCCCAGCTCCTTGAGCTTCTTCTCGATCATCTCGTTGAAGATGTGCGCCTTCGACACCTTGCCCAGCTCGGGATGTCCGTGCTCGTCATAGGTGAAGTGGATGCCGCTCTTGCGGATCTCCTCGTCCGACAGCGCGTGGAACACGCCCTCGGAGATCACGGCGGCACCGTAGTCCATGCCCATGATCTTGCGCTTGATGATCGACGAAATCACCAGGTTGACGATCTTTTCGACGGTGATCTCCGTCTTGTCGAACATCTCGGGAATGACGATCATCGGGTAGTGACACGCCTCGCCGATGCCGAATGCCAGGTGTCCTGCCGAGCGGCCCATGGCGGCCAGCACGAACCAGTTGCCGCTCGTGCGGGCGTCTACGTAGACGGCGCGGGCGATGACGGCACCCTTGTCCTTGGCCGACTCATAACCGAACGTCGGCGTTCCCTTCGGGAGCGGGAGGTCGTTGTCGATGGTCTTGGGGACGTGGATGTTGGCGATGGGGTATTTCTTAGCTTCGAGGAACTTGGCGATGCGGTTGGCCGTCGAGGCGGTGTCGTCGCCGCCGACCGTGACGAGCAGCTTGATGTTGTTGTCGGTGAAGAATTTGAGGTTGAAGTTGTTCTCGAAATCCGAATCCTTGGGTTTGAACCGGCTCATTTGCAGGAACGAACCGCCCTGGTTGAAGATGCCGTCGGCCATCGGATAGTCGATGTCCACGGTGCGGGGCGAGGGGTTGAACAGGCCCGTGTAGCCTTCGTGCAGGCCGATCACGCGGTAACCTTTGCGCAGGAACGTTTTTGCGACGCTGCCTACCACGGTGTTCATGCCGGGGGCCGGTCCGCCGCCGGTCAGAATTGCGATTGCTTCTTTCATGGTGTGTTGGGTTTATTGTGTTTTGAACCTGTTATCGGTTTTTTTGACGCCCAAAAGTACGATTTATTTTTCAAACAGGCAAGCGCCTTTCGGCCGGTCCGTGAAAAAGGGGGCCTCCTTCTTGCAGGAAGCCCCCTTTCGATGCCGGTAATTATAGTTTACTCAACTACTTTTACGTTAATGGCCTGTTCGCCTTTGGCACCCGTGCCAATTTCGAACTCTACGACCTGACCTTCGTTGAGTGACTTGAAACCATCCTTAACGATTCCCGAGAAATGTACGAAAATCTCTTTGCCGTTCTCCGCCGTAATGAATCCGTAGCCTTTTTTGCCATCGAACCATTTTACCTTACCTGTCATAAAAAATAGAGAATTAAGTGTTATACGTCAGCAAAGTAAGATAAAAAACATTGGTTTACAAAACTTTTTGGCATGTTTTTTCGCCTTCGGCCGGAAAAATGCCTGCTTTGTGCGCTTGGATACTCCCGCTCGGCAAATGCAGGTAGATTTGCCTTTGCCCTCGTTTATTCGCACTTTGGCTGTGCCGAAGATACTCCGCCTCGGAAAAAATGCAAGCGAGCTTGCTCTTTTCTCTCGGCTTATTCGTATCTTTGACCTTGTCTTAGATACTCCCGCTCGGCAATGTTCAAATAAATTTGCCATTGCCCTCGCTTATTCGTATCTTTAATGTAGTCGGGGAAAATTTGTTGACTACAAATGAATTAGAAGAAATTCATATGTGAAAAGGCAACGGATAAGTAGTCAGTAAGATGTTCGAACCTACTTCGGTTGTCATTTCCTCAAATAACTCGAAACAAATATAGGGATTATTTTTCGAACTGCAAAAAGCTCACAGATGTCTATCTCCCAAATTGAATATAATCGAGGCATTCTAATACCTACGTAGTATAGCCATTTATGCTATTATGGAAAGCGTATGAAAACATTGCATCGAAATAATCGGAGATTCCTCCGTATTTAGCGTAATGACTTTCGGTATTCGGAAGGATAGACCGAAGCGTGCCGTTTGAAAAACCGGCTCAGATAAGATTGATCCGGGAAATGCAACATGCAGGCAATTTGCGAAAGTGTTGAATCGGTAGATGCGAGCAGGGATTTTATTTTGAAGACGAGTTGTTTGTCTATGAGCTGTTTCGGCGTGTCGCCGCCGGATGCTTCGCGCACGATTTGCGAGAGATAACGCTTGCTGATGCAAAGACGGGAAGCGTAGAACTGCAACTCGTGTTCACGTTCGCAGAAATTGTAAATATCCGCGATGAAGCGGCGATAGAGATACTCGTGCGACGAATTGCCCTCTTTCGATATTTTCAGATAGGGACCGATATAATCGAGCAAATAAAGAATGTAGTTCGTCGCGAAATTGCGAATTCGGATATGTGCCGAAGGCAGGCTGCTCTCTTCGCAGAGCAGTTGTGCCATATCCATCGAGACCTGCACGAAGCGCAGGGAAACGGCGTCCGAGGCATGCAGATAAGCTGGAATGTGCATCAGGTAATCGATCAATGACGGTGGAATCGCAGGGACGATTTCGTTATACAGCGCCTGAGAAACACTCCATTGTCTTACCTTGAAATCGTCGCTTGCATCCGCCAGAGACAGAGAAGAGCCGCAGAAAAACATCGTCGTCGTATTCGGTACGAGTTCGATCGTTTCGATACCCGTGATTATTTTCCCGTATCCTTGCATGCAAAGCATGACCGTACATCCCTCCACCCGAACAGGAGTATGCCGCAAATGCCGGAGGTCGCTCTCGGCATAAACGAAATCCGATGTAGAATAAGTGTACTTCATTGCGGCAAATGATATGCAAATATAGGGATATATGGCGAAAAACGGAATATTGTGCCTGAAATGAAATAAAAAGCGAAATATATGAAACGAAGAATCCGGAACGGACGACCTAATTTTGCAATAGAATCATAAAATGGAATATTATGGATGCAAATTTCAAACGACAGGTCTTAGAGAAGTGGAATAAATATTTTCTTACGACTTCACTCCCTATCGGTGTCTTCTACTCCGATGACTTACATGGAGCCGAATATGTCAGGAAACCGGCTCCCAATTCACGCGGCTATACTTGCATCTTCGCTCAAATGGCGCGGCTGCATCAAGGACAGAGCCTTGCCTTCGATGCGGACAATCTGGGATGCTTCGGTTCTTTGCAGGCTCTTTTCGGCGGTGAGTATCAGGAAGAGGCTACCGTGCGGTTATTGTGCGAAATCGAACATTTCAAGATCGACAGGGAGCAGGCCAATGCCATGCACCGGATTAATCCGAAAGCACAGCCGACGGGACGATACATCATTTTCAAACCGTTCGACGAACTTACGGAAGAGGATGCCCCTGTCATTTATTTCGTATTCGCCAAGCCAGACGTGATTTCGGCTCTTCATGCGCTTGCCAGCTTCGATGACACGCGAGTAGATAACGTCATCGTCCCATTCGGTTCCGGTTGCGAGGGGCTGCTGTCTTTTGCTTTGGACGAAGCCCGCAAAGAGAATCCGCGTGTCGTGCTCGGTGGAATGGATCCGGCGATGCGTGCGTGCATCAAGCCGGAACTGCAAACGTTCTCCATGCCGGCTGTGCGCTTTGCCCGAATGGTCGAGAATATGGACGATTCATTTTTGGAAACGTATATTTGGGAAGGAGTAAGAAAACGGGTGGAAAAGCCGTAGCTCGAATTTTCAACGATATACGATAAATATAAATGGACCTCACGAATAGTGGGGCCATTTGTTTTTTAATACTATATCGCAGTCCGTGCGTGCCGATTGCTCGTCGTCGTAAAAATTCTTATGGAATCATCGATTCGTCGGGGTGTTCCGTTTCTGCCGGCGGTATTCGGTCGGGGAGACGCCGAGGTGTTCGCGGACGTAACGGCCGAAGAACGAAAGGTTGGGGAAATCCAGCTCGTCGCAAATCTCTTTGATGCTCTTCGGCGAGTTTTTCAGGCGGTCGGCGATTTCTGCCGCAACGGTTTCGTGAATCCACTCGGATGCCGTTCTGCCGCTCGTCTGTTTGATGACTGCCGACAGATATTTCGGTGTTTTGCAAAGTCGGTCCGCATACCACGTGACGGAGCGCTGTTTCGGCGAGGTCGAAGCCAGCAGATCGAAAAATTGTCGGGAAAGATACTCTTTCGAGTGCATGCAGTCGGGGGTATCGATCGAACCGATCAAGGCATCGAGTCTGTCGGAGATACGATATATCAGAGCCTGTATCAGACAGCGCATCATATCCATATAATAGTTGTTGTCCTGCTCCACGATGCGGCATTTGAGATAATCCCAATCGGTCTGCATATCCCCGATGAACTCTTCAGAAAGCGAGATGCGGCCTCGTTGACGCAAAAGAAACGCTTGCCGCCATATTTTGGCGGAATTCGGGAAAATCTCTTTGTTCAGACGTTCCGACATACCGATGATCCGTCCCTTGAAATCGGGGCTCATCAGGGAATGATTCACGATCGTCTGCGGGGTACAGAATAACAGATCGTTTTTGCGAATCAGAAAATGTTTCCCGTTCAATTCCGCATCGAACCGTCCCCGTTCGCATTGCAGCAGGAGGAGCCATACGCCGTTGTTTTTCGGAATATCCAGATCGTGAATATCATCGAACAGCATGAAATTCTCGGAAACGAACCGAAATGCCGTGTCGGATCTTTGCCGCATATCTTTTTTCTTTGGATTACACAACAAAGGTAGTCTATAATCCGCATCGGGCAGTGTGCGATATTACGCACATAGTGTCCTGCGATTCTCTTTTGGCGAACGGTGTAGCAATATCGTACACTTGCTATCCCAATCGGATAACCTCCGAACGATTGAGAATGTCCAATTTTGCCCTCGGAAATAAAAAATCATCGAGCGAAATGAAAGGAAGTTATTACGCAATGATTGTCGCAGCCGCACTGTCGTGCGCAGCCTGTACCAGCGGCAACGTAGAATCCGGGCAGTCGCCCGTCAAGGTCAAGACATGGAAAGTCCGCACGTCGGAAAACGGTACTGCCCGCACCTTTTCCGGCACGGTGGAGGAGGAAAACGGAACAGCCGTCGGCTTCCCTATAGGCGGGACGATCCGCAGCATCGACGTCGTCGTAGGACAGCGGGTCGGTGCGGGTCAGGTATTGGCCACCGTCGATCCGACCTCCGTGCAGAGTTCGTATGAGGCTGCGAAAGCGACGCTCGAACAGGCGCAGGATGCCTATGCGCGTATGAAACAACTATACGATAAGGGCAGCCTTCCCGAAATCCAGTGGGTCGAGGTGCAAAGCAAGTTGCAGCAGGCCGAGTCGATGGAGCGGATCGCCCGTAAGAATCTCGAAGACTGCGCCATTCGCGCGCCGTTCGGCGGTGTGATCTCCGCCAAGGAGATGGAGGTGGGTCAGCAGGCCGCACCGGGTATGCCGGTCGTTAGGGTCGTGAAGATCGACCGCGTAAAGGTGAAAATCGCCGTTCCCGAGGCCGAGATCGCCGATCTGAAAGTGGGACGGAAGGCCGAAATCCGTGTCGCAGCGTTGGGAGACAAGGCGTTCGAGGGGCATGTGGTCGAGAAAGGCGTTGCCGCCGATCCGCTCTCCCATGCCTACAAAGTGAAGCTCCTCGTCGCGAATCCGACTTTCGAACTGATGCCGGGGATGGTGACGAAAACGGCGCTCGCACCCGAAGAATCGCTTGCCGCAATCGTACTTCCCGGGCGTGCCGTACAGCTGGACGAGCGGAACCGCACGTTCGTGTGGCTCGCCGACAACGGCCGTGCCGTGCGGCGGTTCGTCGAGTGCGGTGCTCCCACGGCGCACGGCGTTACGATCCGGTCCGGGCTGAATCCGGGCGACGAGGTGCTGGTCGAGGGCCAGCAGAAAGTGAGTGAAAATACGGTCGTCGAAATCATCCGATAAGTCATGCAACCCGCTGAAAAGAAAAAACGGGGCATCGTCGAATGGGCGATGCACTACCGATCGATCATCATCCTGCTCGTCAGCGTACTGTGCGCCTTCGGCGTATGGGGTCTCTCGGACATGCGCAAGAACGAGTTTCCCGACTTCACGGTGCGGCAGGGAATCGTCGTAGCCGTATGTCCGGGGCAGACCGCCGCCGAAATCGAGGAACAGGTCGTCGAGCCGCTCGAAGACTATATCTTCCAACAGAAAGAGGTCAAGAAGGAGAAGACCTACTCCACCACGCGCGACGGTATCGCCTACATTCAGGTGCAGCTGAACGACAACCTCTACAACAAGGACGAGTTCTGGTCGAAATTCAAGCACGGCGTGGCGGATTTCAAGGCGCAGCTACCGCAAAACGTATTGGCCGTGCAGGTCGTGGACGACTTCGGCGATACGTCGGCACTGCTCATCTCGATGGAGAGCGACGAGAAGACCTACCGCGAACTCGACGACTACATGGACTCTCTGAAAGACCGTCTGCGGCGTATTCCGAGCGTCGGCCGCATGACCGTGAGCGGCATGCAGAAAGAACAGATCACCGTCTGCCTGGATAACGAGCGGCTGTCGCAATACGGGTTGAGCGACCAGACACTCGCAGCGACTCTGTTCGCAAAGGGCTTCGCCACGATGAGCGGTCGGCTGGACAGCGAGGAGTACCGCTCGCCGATCTATGTCGCCAAGTCGTTCCATACGCTGCGCGACGTGCAGGAACTGATTGTCTGGTCTTCTCCGTCGGGCGACAACATCCGCCTGAAAGATGTCGCAGACGTGAAACGGGAGTATCCCGAACCGGACTCCTATATCCGCAACAACGGCCGCAAATGCCTGTTGTTGAGTGTCGAGATGAAGAAAGGACAGAATATCGTGCAGATGGGCGAGGCGGTCAATGCCGAGCTGGAGGCTTTTCAAAAGACCCTGCCGCAGGACGTGACGACGTTCCGCATCACCGACCAAAGCGAGGTGGTTTCGGCCAGCGTGACGACCTTTCTCAAGGAGTTGATGATCGCCATCGTGGCCGTAGTCGTCGTGGTGATGCTGCTGCTCCCGATCCGTACGGCATTGGTCGCCGCCTCGACCATTCCCATCACGATATTCATCTCGCTGGGGCTGTTCTACGCCCTCGGCATCGAGTTGAACACCGTGACGCTCGCCGCGCTGATCGTGACGCTCGGCATGATCGTCGATAACTCCATCGTCATCATCGACAGCTATATGGAGCGTCTGGCCGAAGGCATGTCGCGCTGGCACGCCTCGATCGAAAGTGCCGAACATTTCTTCAAATCTATTTTCTCGGCTACGCTGGCCATCAGCGTCACGTTCTTCCCCTTCCTGCTGACGACCAAAGGCATGGTCAACGATTTCGTCCACAGTTTTCCGTGGGCGGTGACCATCGTTCTGATGATCTCGCTGCTGATTGCGCTGATGCTCGTGCCGTTCATGCAGTTCTGGTTTATCCGCAAACCGGTCGGAAACAGAGCGCCGGAAGGCAAGAAAAAACCGTTCTCGTTCCTCGACTCGTTGCAGTCGGGCTACGATCGTGCGCTGGCGGCCTGCTTCCGCCATCCGTACGTTACGTTGGCCATCGCTGCTGTGTCGATCGTCGCCGGACTGGGCATGATGACGAAACTGCCGCAGAAAATGCTGCCCGTGGCCGAGCGCAACCAGTTCGCCGTGGAAATCTTCCTGCCGACAGGTTCGTCTACCGAAAAGACGGCGTTCGTCGCCGACTCGCTGGAACACATGCTGCGCCGCGACGAGCGGGTCGTATCGGTCGCATCGTTCATCGGCTGCACCTCGCCTCGTTTCCAAAACTCCTACGCCCCGCAGATCGCCGGAACCAACTTCGCGCAGTTCGTGGTCAATACGACGGGAGCCGAAGCGACCGAGGAGCTGCTCGACGAGATGACGCCCCGTTATGCCGACTATTTCCCCGAAGCGGTCGTGCGGTTCAAACAACTGTGTTACAGCGAAGCGACCTTCCCGATCGAAGTGCGCGTGAGCGGCGACGACCGCGAGCAGTTGATGACGGCAGCGCGCACGATCGAGGCTGCGATGCGCGAGATGCCCGGGCTGCGTCAGGTGAGAACCAACGTGAACGAGCCGCTCTACGGCACCCGCATCCGATTGGACGAAGAGGAATCGACCCGTCTGGGCGTAAGCAATACGGCGCTCGAAATGACGATGGCCATGCGCTACGGCAGCGGAATGTCGGTCGCTACGCTCTGGGACGGCGACTACGATACGCCCGTCGTCGTGAAGAGCACGAAGGCCGACGCCGCCTCGACGGACGACTTGCTCGACGAACCCATACCTGTCATGGGCGGTCTTGCTACCGTTCCCCTGCGGCAGATCGCATCGTTGGAACCGGCATGGCACGACGGACAGCTGGGCCGCCGCAACGGGATTCCGACCGTGACGGTCATCGCCGAAACGGCCCGCGGCGTCAACGTCATGTCGATGACCGCCGAAGTCGGGAAACGGTTGTCCGCCATCGAACTGCCCGAAGGCGTCGTCCTCTCCTATGGCGGCGAGTTGGAAGAGAACAACGATACGATGCCCGATTGCACTGCGGCTCTTGCTATCGCCATCGTGCTAATCTTCCTGATTCTGCTGACCCATTTCAAACATATCTCCGAAGCCGGATTCCTGCTTTCGAGCCTTGTGTTATGCCTCTTCGGCGCCTCGTTGGGCGTGCTGGTGCAGGGTGTCGATTTCGGTGTCACCTGCATCATGGGACTCGTGGCCCTGATGGGTATCATCGTCCGCAACGGAATCATCATGCTCGACTATGCGCACGAATTGCAGGCCGAAGGCATGTCCGTCGTGCAGTCGATCTATCTCTCGGCCCAGCGGCGCATGCGTCCGATTTTCCTCACCTCGGCGGCCGCTTCGATGGGTGTCATCCCGATGATTCTGGGAGGCAGCGGCCTGTGGATGCCGATGGGCACGGTGATTTTCTACGGTACTTTGATTACGATGTTCTTCATTTTGCTGGTGATTCCCGTCGCCTACATGCAATTTTTCCACGGCATGGAAAACATCCGCGAGGAGCGCCGAAAACTCGAACTCGAATAAAACGAACGATCTACGATGAATACGATAAAAATCATTTTGCTGTCGGTATGCTGTGCGGCCGTCGTGCCGGCAGCTTCCCAGCGGGTCTATACCCTCGACGAATGCCGCGAAATGGCGCTCCGCGAGAATGCCCGCATGAAGATTTCGCGCGGCGATCTCTCGGCCGCCGAGCAGGAGAAGAAAGAGGCTTTTGCGAACTTCCTGCCCGAGGTGTCGGCCACCGGTATCGGTTTGAAAGCCGACGACGGGCTGTTGCAGATGGAGATGGCTCCCGGACAACGGATGAAACTCGTCGAGGACGGGCTTGGAATCGGGGTGACTGCCACGCTTCCGATTTATGCCGGAGGCATGGTCTACAACGGGAACAAACTGGCGAAAATCGGCGTCGAGGTGGGGGAACTGAAACTTCGGCAGACCGAGAACGAAGTCCGTCTGACCGTCGAACAATACTACTGGCAGATCGTCGTACTCGAAGCGAAACTCCGGACGGTGGAGGCTGTCGAGCAGCAACTCGCCCGCATCGCGGAGGATGTCGCGGCAGCGGTCGAAGCCGGTGTGACGAGCCGCAACGATCTGTTGCAGGTCAATCTGCGGAAAAACGACATGCGGAGTACGCGCATGGATCTGGACAATACGCTCGCCTTGTGCAAAATGATGCTGGCACAGTTCATCGGCGCGGAGCAATCGGCTGTCGATGTGGCCTCGTCGATCGGTGACGAGCTGCCCGCAGCGCCCGGCTATCTGCGAACGGATCACGATGCGGCACTCGGCCTGACACCCGAATATCAGCTTTTGAACAAGAATGTCGAGGCCGGCCGCCTGCAAAAACGCATGGCGCTGGGCGAACATCTGCCGAAGGTGGCCGTCGGCGGCGGATACCTCTACAACGATTTCATGGGGTTTTCGCAAAACCGCTTTCTGGGATTCGTGTCGGTATCGGTGCCGATTTCGTGGAAAGCGCCTCACAGCGTCCGCAAACAGCGCTATCGCTACCAGAATGCCCTGACGCAGTTGGACGACGGCAGCGAACAGCTCGTCATTCGCATGCAGAAGGCGTGGAACGATCTCGAGAACGCCTATCAGCAGATATTGATCGCCGCCAACTCCATCGAGCAATCGACCGAGAACCTGCGGCTCAACGAGGATTATTACAACGCAGGGACTTCGACGATGAGCGACCTACTGGATGCCCAGACGCTTTTCCGTCAGAGCCGCGACCGCTATGCCGAGGCGTGGTCGCAGTACGAAATCAAGAAAACGGAGTATTTGCAGGCGACGGGGCGATGACGTTGTTCGCAGATCACCGTCCCTTCCCGCAAGAGCGAGCGGCACTCTCCGATTATCGGCGAGATGGTCTCCAGCCTCCGTTGTTTGCAATAAATAAATTCAGATAATCGATGAAGGCATTTGTTTCCGCTCTCGAAAAAGAGCTTGCAGGCCGTTTGAGGAAGATCGAATCATCCGATCTGAGTATATTGAAAAAATCGTTGGAGGCATCGCTCGTATTGGGCGATGCCTTTCAGCGGTTGAGGGAGTTTGTATCGAGCTACACGTTCGAAAGCGAAGCAGAGGAGATCGAGTTTTTCAAAACGATCAAGCCTCGGTTGTATTGCCGCCTGATTTACTATCGCAAAGTTTATAACATTGAGATGAATCGGCCTGTGGGTATTGAATCGCAATACGCCTATTTGCACGACGAAATCAAGGCAATCGACCGTTACAACGACAAGCACTCCGATTTCGTGCGCTATTACCGTTCCGGCATGACGCATTTGGATTCGTTGTATTATCTGCGCAATCGAACGGATGCGGCTCTTTACCTCGAATCGTTCCACTACGAACGCGACCCGAAATTCTCGACCAACGCAGATTTCAAGGTGGCATGCATCATGGCCAACGAACGATTGGCGGACTATCTTTCCAAAGAGATCGAAACGTCGGAGCTGCAACGTCCCGAGAATTTACCGTGCGTCCGGCTTACGTGGGGCCGCTCGAAAACCGATTTGCTCGAACAAATCTTCGCTTGGGACAGCTGCAAAGCATTCGGTAACGTTCCGATGAATCATCTGCTCGACTATATCGCTACGGTTTTCAATATCAAATTGGATCCCAACTATTCACGAACCTTTTGCGATATGCGTATCCGCAACAAGCAAACGCCTTATCTCGATGAATTGAAAGGGTGTTTTTGGCGCGAATGAATCGGGAAAGGCGACGTCGGACGAAATAACTCAATATTTACGTCGGAACTCTTCGGAAAGCGCGGCGATTCGGGAGTTGATCTCGACGAGTTGCATAGTCGCTTTTTCCAGCTCGTAGAGCAGCGACAATGCTTTCCGTTCCGAAAAACGGGTACGCAGTTCTTTGACGACTTGATTGTAGTTGACTCCGATCGCCCGATATTGAGCGTGCAGTTGCGTCAGTTTCGCTACGTATTCCAGCGTTCCGCGGTCAGTTTTTTATCACTCGGAACACGTCTGCGAAGACCCGTGCCTTGATAAAAGCCGCCTTCGACAACAGCCCCGATTGCTCGTACATTGTCAGAAATCGGGCGTGTTCCGTATCGTTGAATCGCACCATGACACAATGCGAAGCGGTATCTGTTTTCGCGGGACGTCCCCCTCGACCTTTGCGGGTCGGTCTGTTTTTCTCCATAATCGAAATTTTTAGGGTGAGGCTGTCGCCTCGCCGGTTGCTGAAAATTGCGATTCGTTCGTGGCAGAGCCGCCTGTCGAAAAGCACCGACTTCGGAGGTGCTTTCATCCCCTTGCGGGCAAGCTGTTTTCCGTTACGGAAATAGTTTCGGGTAACGGAAAACACAGCTTGCTATTTGCCCTTTGTAAATACTTTCTGTCCGCCCATCGGACGGGCTATGGAACCGGCCGCCGTAAAAACGGGCAAGGCGGCTTCCATCTACGTCGGAATCGTTACGACGACAAAGATACTGACCGATTCTGCTATTCGGTCCATCGGGAATAATGCCTTTTGCTGCCACTTCGAAGCCACAAGCGACAAAAATGTGATAGATTGGCTAACCGAATAATTACTCAGATAGCTGAAATATCTATCGGCCGACTGCTTGACTGAATAAATGTACAATCGTCTATGTGCATAAACATGCAGATAACTGCATGTGTGTATGACCAATCAAACGATTATACAGTCATACATTTGACTATATGATTAGTTAGTCGACTGAATAACCGTATGTTTGTTCATGTAACAGTATGCGTATATACCAGCGTACTAACATAACAAAATTTCCACTCCGTTTATGCCGAGTGGAAGGTGGAGGATTTCTGTTTCCGTTTATTTTTCTCTGTGCTTATCATAATCTTCGACTTTTTTATGCCTTAGCGGAGCTGGTACGGAGGGAGTCTGTTTTGGGAGCTCGAAAGGTTCGGAATTTGCTCACAACAAGATTTTTGCGGGAAATAACTTCGCATTTCAGGCGGAGGAAGATTTTTCACGAAACCGACTTGTCGGCGCGATTTTGTAAGAGCGTCGATTCCGAGAATACCTTCGCTACTGAAAACAGATTCATCCGGCACCACCCCGCGCAGACAAAACGGAACGAGGAGAAGATTATCGGAGCGCGGGTATCTTACCGTATTATTTGATTTCCGGTAAGGCTTTTTACAAAGAATCGGATATTCAGCAAATGTTGGAAAAAGCATATCGACCTCTTCTCGATAATCAGAATCTGGAGTAATAGGTAAAAGAAAGACGGCCTTGTAAGGCCGTCTTTTTGCTAAAGATTGAGACTTACTATGATATGTGTTTAAATCCATATTTTTTCTCTCTATTTTCAAATGCTTGTTGTCCTCCTTCCAAAATTTCGCACACATGCTCTCTAATACCTTGGGATTCCAATATAAATTCAGTTACTGTATTTTTGGGGGAGGTATTCTCTAGACTTCCTGCAATGTAGTGAAATTTTGCATTGTTTCTATTTTTTGAATTTTTACCATGTTGATTAGCCACAATAATTAATTCGGCGTCAGCACTAACGACTACATTTGAGTTATGTGTGACTAAAATAATTTGGCGTTCTTTCTTCTTGGTTTTTAAGTATTCTACTAATTCGCTATATATAGCTCTATTATCCAAGCTATCTTCTGGTTGATCAATCAAAATAGGGCATTTCTTATCGCTAAATTCAAGTAAAAGTTTCAATATGACAAAAGCTTGTTTTCCTTGCGACATTTCTTTAAATTTATCATCTTGATACGTTAGCTCAAATACTATCTCGGACCAGTTCGTAGATAATAATTCAGCAACTGTGTTCTCCGCATTATTCCCGTTCTTATAATCAATCTGAAACATTAGATTCCTCTCAATAAAATTTGATAGAACTTTCTGTTTGTTTGTTATGTAGCTATCAATAATGTTTTGAACATATTCCTGTCGCTCATAGCCCCTTAGATTTAGTCTACTTTCAAGAAATGATTGGAGTCTGTTTAATTGGTATTTTATAGTTGGTTTAATGTCTATTCCATTATGGGATGTTTCTAATCTGGAAACCAAAATATCGGTCTTTGTATAAATATCATTATGTAGATTCAAAACATCTTGCATTAAGTTATCTTTCTGGGTATTAATTTGTTCGATTTTCGCTTCTACATCCTTTATCTCTACGAATTTCTTTTTTTCGATGTCTATCTTCTCTTGAATCTCTTTATAAGCTTTGTTGCTATTAATAACTTGAAGCCCCTTTTTATACAGATCTGATGATACTATTGTTTCGCATTGCTTTTGTCTTATTTGTAGGTCTAATTCGAGTTTTGAAATAAATTTATCAATGGTTGTCTGCCATTCTTGATTGGCTTGTTGTTTTAATTCATTAAAAGAATTGGTAATATCAATAGCCACTATTTCTGATAATACATTAAAATCATAAATTATGCGATCATTGATTATGCTTTTATCTTTTAATGCTTCTAAGTTTTTAATATCGTTTTGAATAGAGGTTATTCTCTCTATATGTTGAGCATATTCTACGTTTTGCTGCTCAATTTGTTGCAATTCATCCGGAGATAAATCAATAGTCGATTTTAATTCCTCTAATTTGCTTTCCAAATTCTTTATCTCGATCTGAATGCTATTACTTTCACCTCGTTCTTTAATAATTTGGAATAAGTCTGTAAATTGCTTATGCAATCTAAAAAGAAATGCCACTTTTTGGTTGATATCGAGGTTTAAGTTGCTTATATCGTTGTCGAATGTTTGTAATAGGTTTTGCGAATCTTTACTTTTGATGATACTAACTATGATGTTATTTAATTTCGCCGAATCTTGGGCTATTTCATACATATGACTTTGTGGCAAATATTCTATATCCCTCGGCTGTTGCGCTTCTTGATCTTGCCATTTAATTTCTATGTTGGTTACATTTTCTTCCAGAAATTTTGATTCTGGTTTATATTTTGTAGGATCAATAACACAGGCAATACATTGTAATAATGAAGATTTACCCGTAGAGCGACCTCCAATAATGGTGTTTAAGTTTGGATTCAGATATAATGTTTGAGGATAAAAAATACCGCCTTTAAATTTAATAGAGTCGATCACTTGATAACCGGCTTTTTCTTCTGGTTTATTTTCTTGAATAATAACTCTTTCAGTCGGTTCGAAACATATTTGTTTAAGACCCTCGAATGTTGTATCGGCTTTGATCCAAACGAACTTACTCCCTATGCAACCCTTGTCGTGAGCATCGGATGCAATTATAGACGGTAAATTAAATCGTGAATGATAAAAATTTTCGCTGTCATTTTCTTTCCGGATCTCGCAAATATCTATGTATTTTGATAATAGTTCTTCTTTTACCGTACCCAATGAATTATATAGATGCTTTACATTTTTGGGAGATGATCCATTATGCTTCATCTCTTCTATTGTATTTTCTTTTGAACCGGCATGAACCGAAACTAGTCCTCCATATTTGTGTACAAGATCAGCAGCTTTTTTGAAATCCACTTGGACTAAAAACATTCCTGCTTTAAATGCGGCTACATCATCTAAAGCAGGATCGCTACTTTTACCTTTGGAAATTATTTCCGTTTCAGAAAGGCCCAATGGACATAAAATTAATTCATTTAAAGCTTTTGAATCTAATAACTTTCCATCATATGAGTCCGGGAATAGGCCTATCATATGTACAGACTTACTACCATACTCGGTTCTAAATTCTATACCAGATATGACTACAATCCCAGCATCGTGTCCTAACCGTTTTATCTCATCAATGTTTTTAACCGTATGATGATCTGTTAACGCGATGACTGCAAGTTTTTTTGATCGTGCTTCTGCAATGATTTCTTCTGGAGTTGCAACACCGTCTGAAGCATTGGAATGAATATGAAGATCCCAACGCCTCCATTCAGAGCCTCTATATATTTTTATATTTTCCATTATAATGTATTTTTAATATTTCCATACATTCGATTCATCCACATGGCGAACAGTTTGTCCGTCACGGAAAAAACCTTGTTGATTTCGGTGATGATATCCTTTTCGAGCAGTTTCTTCATTGCCGACTGCACGGAACTCGCCGACGCCAGACTGTGCCGCTTGATGAACGCTGCCGAAGTAATCCGTTCCGCTTCGCCCTCTTTGGCTATGGCATAGAGCAGCTCTTTCTGCTTTTCGGGGATGTTCGACAGAATCTCGCGGAAAATCGTATCGTTCGAAGCAACCATATTGTCGATTGCCGCCCTGATGGTTTCAAGCGTACACTCCTCGCCTTCGGGAGTATCGGCGAACGCCTCGTTGAATGCCTTCTGAACGTAGTAGGTATGTCCTTTGAACAGATTATAAACTCGTTCTATATCGTCGGAAGCAATCCGTCGGTTCCGTTTCTTGAAATGACCGGCGATGAACGGAATGTAGATTTCCGGAACGATCGCTTTCAGTTCCAGCATATCTGCACTATGGTAGAACGGACGTGCTGCCGACGTGAACATCTCCTGCATCATGTGGCGCTCGCTGCCGGCGAAGATGAAGTTGCAGTTGCGCAACTTCTGAATATGGGTCCGCAGCTGCGCCTCGATATTCTTCTCGGGATATTTGGCGATTTGCTGAAACTCGTCGATAGCCACGATGCACGGCTTGTCTGCATGAGCAAGGTATTGGAAAATTTCATCCAACGTATATTCAGGGCGGTCGATATCGCCCAACTCCACATTGAATGTCGGCATACCCGTGATAGGGTCGAAGCCGAATTTGCCGCTGATGGACTTGATGGTCAGAATGAACAGGCTGGCCATCTTGCGGCTGCGGGGCAGAAGGGTTTCGTATATTGCACGTCCCAGCAGATAGGTAAACTCCCGCAGGCTCGACGTGTGCAGAATGTCGATGAAGAACGTATAGTATTCGTCGGCGATTTCGGGTTTGTCGTAGCAGAACTGAATCAGTCCCGTCTTGCCCATACGTCGCGGAGAGATGATTACCATATTGTTCCCGTTGGTAACGGATTTAACGAGCCGTGCCGATTCCGTCACGCGATCGCAGAAATACTCCGGCTCGATCTTCCCCGTTACGATGAAGGGATTCGTTGTCTTTGCCATGCTGTCGTTGTTTTTGCAAAGATAATTATTCAACATAAATTATGCAAATAGAATAATTGAAAATTTATTAAACCATGTGAATCGCTTCTTGTTTGAAATTCAGTTCAGTTTGGCGTTGTTACTTGTCGATACTTTCCAGACGATAGCGGGTGTCATTGCCCGTTCTACGATCCATCGTCTGAATACTTCCGCATTCTCGGATTTCAGTCGGAATGCCAGTGCCGTAATCATTTCGAGGTTATATCGTTCGACGATGTTTCCGTTTCGGCCGCGTGTGCGGCGGACAACGCGGTCTTCGTGCAGAACACCGCTTTTGAGTATTGCTCGGATATTCGTGCTTACGGCAGCAGTGAATACTCCGAACAGATCAGCGATCTGACTTTGCGTGAGCCATATTCCGTTGGCGGTCGGGCGAATCGTTACCAGCCCGTTTTCGATCGTTATGGGTTGAGTAATCATAGTCGGTTTCTTTTATAGGTTATTCTTGTTTTGCGGTTCTTCATAGAGTTCGAGCTCTCGGCTCGCTGAAAGTTCTCGCAGTTGCTTCGTATCCTCGTCCACCTTTCTGTCTGTTACATGGGCATAGATTTGGGTTGTCATCAGCCGTCGGTGTCCCATCATGCGGCTGACGGTCTCTATCGGCACGCCCAACGAGAGCGTGATATGCGTTCCGAAATTATGCCGCGCCCTGTGGAATGTCAGATTCTCGATTCCATAGACTTCACCCAATCGTGGCATAAGTTTTTGTAACTTATGATAGGAGCAAATCGGCAGCAGTCGTTCGTCGGTACGTTCGGTTCGGTATTTCTCGATAATCCGTAGAGGTATGTCCAGCAGCCGCACGACCGATTCCGTGCCGGTCTTTTGCCGTCGGATATGTATCCAACGCACACCCTCCGTGTCCTGCGTAACATGTCTTTCCGACAACTGTTTCAGGTCGGCATATGCCAGTCCCGTGAAGGTCGAGAAGATGAACCAGTCCCTCGCCCGTCGCAGTTCAGGGTCGGCGACCTGCTCGGCGAGCAGGCGTTTCAGTTCGTCAAGTTTCAGGTGGCGGCTCCTGCGCTTGGGCAATTCGGGGTGCAGTACAGCATAGGGGTCGCGACGCAATGTTCCTTGATTGACGGCTCGCACGGTCATCTTCTTCAATCGGTAGAGGTGCTCGTGTACCGACTTCTGTTGCAGTCGGCGTTCCGTGCGCAGAAACAAGTCGAACGCATCGTAGAACTCCCGGTCGAGGCTGCGCAAGGTTATATCTTCCTGCCCGCATCTCTGCTGCACGAACTCCCGCAGGTGATTGTACGAACGCACATAGCTCTCGAAAGTCTCTTTCGTGCGGTCGATGCCGACCCGCTTGCGAAACTCCTCGTTGTGTTCCCTAAACAATGCCAGCAAGGTCAGCGGTTTCTGCCCGATGCCTTTTACGGCATTCTTCACCAATTCGGCCGTTACGAAACCGAGCGACAGATTGATTCGCTTGTAGTGCGCCTTGATTTCGTCCGTCAGGGCGTCGATGGCTCGGTTTACCTCGTTGGCATTGCGGCTGCGGCCGTCGGCACGCCCTGCCGTAGGATTCCAAATCGCAGGATCTACCGCGACTTTCGTTCCGATCTGTGCCGCTTCGGCGTCGATACTCACCTTGCACAAGAGCTGGCACAAGCCGTCCTTGCGGACTTTCGTGCGGTTGATATAGAACAGCACGGCGAACGTGCTGCGACGTTTCATATCTTTATTCTTTTCCATCAGATAGCGATTGTAAAGCATTCTGCGATTCGTTTGTCGAGCGACTGCGTATCGGTTTCTATCTTGTCGTTAGTTACTTGGGCGTATATCTGCGTCGTATCGACGCGGCTGTGTCCCAGCATACGGCTGACCGTCTCCATCGGCACGCCATGTGAAAGCGTGATTTCCGTCGCATAGGTATGGCGCGCCATATGAAAGGTCAGCTTGCGGTCGATGCCGCATGTAGCGGCAAGAAGTTTCAACCCCTTGTTCAACTCCGAGTTCCCGTATATGGGAAGCAGTTTGCCGTCTGATGTCGTATCGTGGTATTTGTCGATGATATGAAGCGGCAGGTCGAGCAGCGGTATCTCGAACTCGACGTTCGTCTTTTCCCGCGTCGCCTTAATCCACGTGGTTCCGTCTTCGGACGTTTCGAGGTTTGCGGCGGTCAATCGACACATATCGCCGTAGCTGATACCCGTATAGCAGGAGAAGAGAAACAGATCGCGGACGAGATAGATCCTCTGAGAAGGGAGCGGCGTAGTCATCAACCGCTGCAACTCCTCGCGCGTGAGGTAGCGCCGTTTACGTTCGGGACGCGGAGGTTCGTACCCTGCGAACGGGTCGGCTGTGATGATGCCTGCGGCGATGGCTTTGTTGACCACTGTGTGCAGGCGCGCCATATATAGCACGATCGTGTTCGGAGCCAGTTCCCGCTCCGTGCGCAGGTACAGGTCGAACTTGTCGATGAACGACCGATCCAAAGCCGAAAAGGGAATATCCGACAGCCGAAGCCGCTCCGACAGGAACCGTTCGACGTGTTCGCGAGCGCAATGATAAGTGTGCGCCGATTTGGCCGTGCGATTCACACCTATCCGTTTCTCGAAATATTCGATATGCGAGCGGAAGTACCCGAGTAACGTTTTCTGCCCGAAAGCCATACCCAACAGCAGGCATTTGACCTCCTCGGCCGTTACCCGTTCACGAACGGCCGACTGCTCGCGATAGATACTGATAGCTGAAGCCCGCAGTTCGTCCAACCGACGGTTGATTTCGACGGCCTCGGCGCTTTTGCCTTTGGCACGTCCCGACGTCCACAACGAAAGCGGCGCAAGCATCTTGGCGCTGAACACGCTTTCCGAACGACCGATAGTCAAACGACCCATGACGGAACAACGACCTGCATTGTCCAATTCATTCTTTTTGAGGTAGAACGTAACCTTTACGTCATCTTGATTCATAACTCTATTAACCATTACAAAATTATTTGATATAGAGTTATTTGAAACCATGAAAAACGAAGCGAAACATAGAATAAAATACTATGCCCTCACATCGGAAACCGTCTTTTCGAGAAACTCCGAGTAAAACGACTATCTTTGTCGTGGAGTTTCGTAAGAAAACCGGCGTTCCTCGAAGTACAGAACCGTTTTCGAAGGTCGGAATCAAGTTTTCGACAGCCTCTTTCCCGACCCGAAAAAGGCAACGGATAAGTAACGAAAACCTCGCTCTACTCCTCGAAATCCTGCTTTTCGGTCATTCGGCAAGAGGCTGAGGTTCTACCCATTGCGATTCTGCATTTCAACAACTTACATTATTACGCCCCGTTCCCCCGTTTTATCCGATTTTCTTCGTATCTTTGTGCTGTGAATCTCTAACAGCTTGGCGTTATGAACAGAAAACTGAAACTCGCGCTGGCGGCCCTTCTGGGATTCTCCGCGGCCTGCTCGTCGGTGAAGAACGCACCCAAGGACAAGGATGAGACCTCCGACGTGAAGGTCGAACCCGGTCCGTCCAATCCCCGCATCGTGGTCATGTACGGCGTGCGGGTTCCCGACAGCATCCGTATCAAACGTATGGAGCGTCAGCATCCCGATTCGCTGCCTCCGGTTGCCGAACAGCCCCGCGAGGAGGCTCCGACGCCCTCCGGGAAGTAGGCCATGTCGGGCCGCAGACTGGGGCTTCGCAAACGGCTGGCCCTCGATATTTTCTCCGATCTCTATGCTTCGACGGTGCGCGAACACCGTCTCGATACGCTTTTCTGGGAGTGTACGTTGCGCTGCAACCTCTCCTGCCGCCATTGCGGCAGCGACTGCCGCGTGGACCCCGGCGTCGCCGACATGCCGCTGGCCGATTTCCTGAAGGTCCTCGACGAGGAGGTGACGCCCCATGTCGATCCCGCCGATGTGTTGATCATCTTTTCGGGCGGCGAGGTGCTGGTGCGTGCGGACCTGGAGGAGGCCGGCGCCGAGGTCACGCGCCGCGGCTATCCGTGGGGGATGGTGACCAATGGCATGGCCCTGACCCCGGAGCGTTTCCGGCGCCTGCTGGATGCCGGCCTGCGGTCGGTCTCGGTGAGCCTCGACGGCTTCGAGCGCGAGCACAACTACATCCGCGGTCATGCCCGCAGTTACGACCGGGCGCTGGACGCCGTGCGGATGGTCGTGCGCGAACCGTCGTTGTCGTACGATGTGGTGACGTGCGTCACGGGGGCTATGGTCCCGCAGCTGGAGGCTTTCCGCGACATGCTGATCGCCGAGGGGGTGCGCCATTGGAGGCTCTTCTCGATCTTTCCGATGGGGCGGGCCAAGAACGACCCGACGCTGCGGATGACCGATGCGCAGTTCCGCGAGATGCTGGAGTTCATCGTACGCACCCGCCGCGAGGGGCGCATCGACGCCAGCTATGCCTGCGAGGGATTCCTGGGCGGCTACGAGGCCGAGGTCCGCGACCAGTTCTACCAGTGTGCCGCGGGCGTTTCGGTGGCTTCGATCCGCGTCGATGGGGCGATCTCGGGGTGTACGTCGATCCGCGCCAACTACCATCAGGGCAATATCTACCGGGATAAATTCTGGGACGTGTGGCAGAACCGCTTCGAGCCGTTCCGCAACCGCGAGTGGGCGCGCAAGGGCGAATGTGCCGACTGCCGGATGTTCCGCTATTGCCTGGGAGGGGGCATGCACCTGCGCGGCGACGACGGGGAGTTGCTCTATTGCCACTACAAGCGGCTGTAAATGGCGCCCCGCTTCGGCGAAAGGGCAAAATTTTTACGAATAAATTTTGACTTTTCGGATTTTCGGCTTATCTTTGTGCGCTCTTAAATGATAAGGGCACTTGTTCGGGGTGTAGCGCAGTCCGGTTAGCGCGCCAGCTTCGGGAGTTGGAGGTCGCTGGTTCGAATCCAGTCTCCCCGACAAATCGGCAGACTGCCCATGAGGTGGTCTGCTTTTTTCTTTTTTACGACCGTTGTTTCGGAGTGTAGCGCAGTCCGGTAGCGTATCTGGTTTGGGACCAGAGGGTCGCAGGTTCGAATCCTGTCACTCCGACGAACGATGTATGAAACACCCCTCCGCAGAAAACGGAGGGGTGTTTTCGGAATGCCGTCCTCCGTTCGGGGACGGAGCTTTTGCGGCCGCTATTCCACCAGACGCACGAAACAGGCGTCGCTTATATTTGTCTCTGTCTCCCCGCCTGTACTCCAGTCGCCAGTCAGAAAGGCATTGTTTCCGAAGTCGATTTGCTGCGGTTCATTGGGATCTCGATGTTTTTTCTGGCCCATATCGGGCCTCCCGCGGCTCTGTTTCAGCTGCGTTCGTTCGACGTGCCCCTGATGATCTTCGTTTCGGGGCTCTCTTACTCCGGGCGGCAGGTCGTCGGCTATGCGTCGTTCGTCCGCAAACGGCTCGGGCGGCTGCTGATCCCGCTTTACTTCTTTCTGACCGTTTATTTTCTGGTCATGTGACTGCTCTCCAAATGCGGAGTCGTGGAGTGGTTCGCCGCGCGCAAAGTCGTGGGCACGTATCTGCTGCGGTTGAAGCCGAGCATCAACTATGTCTGGATTTTCCGCGTCTTTCTGATCGTCATGCTGCTGACTCCGCCGCTGCTGCGTTTGGAGCGGGCCGTGCGCGACGACCGGGGATTCATCGCTCTGCTGGCGGCCTTGTTCGGCTTGCAGGCCCTGCTGACGGTGTGGCTCAAACCGCTGCATCTCGGATTTCTGGTCGATGACTGGCTGCTCTACGCCGTGGGTTATTCCATTCCGTTCCTGGCGGGCATCCGCATGCGGTATGCCGACCGGCGCCGGAGCCTGTGGTTCTGCGGTATCTTCCTGGCGGCGATGGTCTGCGCGGCGGCGGTCATGGCGGATTCGACGGGAACGTGGCTGCGGATGCAGCCCTACAAATATCCCCCGCGGGTCTATTTCCTGCTGTGGGGAACGACCGTGAGCCTGCTGCTGTGGAGCCTGCGGAAATACTGGAGCCCTCTGCTCGCGTGCCGTCCGGCGCTGTTCATCGGACGGAACACCATCTGGCTCTATCTGTAGCACATTCCCTTCGCCAGGCTGATCAAGACTTCGATGACCGATGTCTGGTGGGGATTCCGGTTCCTGCTCATTTATGCGATAGCCCTGACGCTCTGCCTGATCCAGTCCCGCATCGTCGGGATGTGCGAAAAACGTTATGGTTCGAAATTCCTGAAATACCTGAAAGACTGATTCCATGAAACGATTTCGATTTTTGATGCTGATCTGCATCCTCTTCGCGGCCGGATGTTCATCCTCCCGGGAAACCTCCGGAGCCGCCGACCGGGCCTCGTGGCTCTCTTCGATGATCCGTATCGCCGATCCCGTCCTGCGCCATGCGGCGGCGGGGACCTTGAAGGAGGCGATGCCTACGAGTCGCCGGACTCGCTCGGAAAACGCCGGGATTTCGCCTGTCTGGAGGCGCTCGGACGCACGCTTTGCGGCATCGCACCGTGGCTCGAACTGGACGGGGAGTCCGATCCCCGGCAGGCGGAATACCGTCTTTTGGCCCGTCGTGCGCTCTCCTGGGCCGTCGATCCTTCGGATGCCGGTTACCTGACTTTCGACCGCGGGCGCCAGCCTTTGGTCGATGCGGCCTATTTGGCCGAGGGCGTGCTCCGTGCGAAGAGGCAGTTGTGGACCGAACTCGATGCCGCGGCGCGGGCGAATCTGATCGACGCCCTGAAGCGGACGCGCACGATCCGTCCCGGGGAGACCAACTGGCTGCTCTTCGCGTCGATGGTCGAAGCCGCGCTTCTCGAACTCACCGGGTCGTGCGACACGGCGCGCATGCGCTACGGTACGGACCGTTTTCTGAACGACTTTTACAAAGGGGACGGGATGTACGGCGACGGAAAGTTCTTCCACATGGACTATTACAACAGCTACGTCATCCATCCGATGCTGTTGGACGTGCTGACTATCATGGAGCGGCACGGGCTGGCCGACAGCTGTACGCTGGCGACCGAACGCCGCCGCCATACCCGTTATGCGGCCATTCTGGAACGCATGGTGGCTCCCGACGGGAGTTATCCGGTGCTGGGACGTTCGATCACGGCCTGCCGTTTCGGCGTGTTCCATGCGCTCGGGCAGTCGGCCTTGCTGCACTCGCTTCCGGACGAGGTTCCTCCTCCCCAGGTGCGGTGCGCCATGACCGCCGTTCTGCGGCGGCAGCTCGAATGCCCGGACAATTTCGACAGCGAGGGATGGCTGCGCGTGGGCTTCGTCGGCGGACGGCAGGGCGGTATGGCCGAACGTTACGTCAATACGGGGAGCCTGTACCATTGCCTGACGTTTTTCCTGCCGCTGGGACTTCCGGCTTCCGATCCGTTTTGGAGCGGGGCTCCCGTTCCGTGGACCAACCTCAAGGCGTGGAGCGGCGAGCCCTTGCCGGGCGACCATGCCTTGAAGGATGCGTGATGCGTCGGACCGCCGCTTATGAAACGTTCGCCGCCCGCAAATGCAGGCGGCGAACGTTCGTTTTGGATTCGGAATAGTCACGCGATCTCCGTTCAACGGATTTCGGCGGATTCCTGCCGTTCGGGTTCCGGGACCGCCGTGCTGTCGGCCGCAGTCGCCGCCGGGGTTTCCGTCCCGGCCGGCTCGCCTGCATCCGCCGGGGCATCCCCGTCCGCCGTATCGCCGCCGATTTCGACGGTCTCGCCGTCGAGCCCCAGCGCAAGGGTGTAGCGGTCGCGGCCCGCATAGGCCGTCAGGGCTGTCGAATCCATCGGCTGGAGCCGGAATGCCGGGGCCTGCACGCCGTGCGTGGAGAGCATGTACTCTCCGAGGGCCTTGTCGCGCATCGCCATCATCCGCCGCAGCAGGCCGAGGGCGTCTTCGCGGTAGAGGGCGAGGGCCTTGGCGTTGGGCGACATGCCCTGCGGGGAGATGCCGCGCAGGGCGAGCAGCGAATCGGCGAACGCCCCGACGGCCGGGGTGCGGATGTCGATCTGCTGGAGTTTTTCTTATTCGAGCATCGAGAGCCGGGGGCGCCGTCCGGTCGAGTCGGCCGCCGCGAGGCTGTTATGATAGGCCAGGCGCAGGAGGTTGACGCTCTGCGCCGGCAGGGCGCGGTCGAGGTTGATGCGCTGGGTCAGCGCGATCTGCATCTCGGGTTTCTCCTTGAGCATCTGCGCGATCTGGTCGAACGACGCATACTGTTCCGACGTGAAGGCGTACTGCGCCGGATCGAGGGCGATGTATTCGAGGTCTTTGCCGCCGCCCGAGAGGAACGAGAACGGCGCCGTCACCACTTTGAGCAGCACGTTGCCGATGGCTTTCAGCACGATCTTGCGGTAGGAGAACTCCGGCGAATCGAGGTTGCCGCCCACCGGAAGGTCCATCTTCACGTGCCCCTTCTTGTCCCGCAGCACGTAGAGCCCCAGTTTGAGCGGGATATTCATTTCGGGTTTCAGCTCCTTGCGCTTCTTGTCCACCTTGGGTTCGAACGCATCGAGGTGGTTCGTGCCGTCGAGATAGCGGTTGCGGATGACGTTCTGGCTGCGGAACGTGAGGTTGCCGTCCGTGACGGGGTAGGCCGTGAAGTGCTCGCAGTAGGGCGAGAAGTCCCGCAGATTGAGGTTCGAAAGCCAGAGCGTGATGCTTTGGTTGTTCAGGTCGTCGAGCGTTCCCTCCCAGCGGAGTTTCGCCGATCCGGTGCGCTGCATCCGGGCATCGACTTGCAGGCTGTTGCGCTTCGAGGGGTCGAAATCGCGGCTGCGCATCCGAATATCGCTCACGACGTATTCGAAGGGTTTTTCCATTGTCAGGTCGCGGAACGAAATCCGGCCCCCGGCGATTTCCAGATCGGCGATCTGCAACACCGGAGCCGTTCCCGAAGCGGCTTCCGCAGCCGTTTCGGCGGGTTGTTCCGGGGTTTCGGGCGCCGGCTTCATCAGCGCCGAGATGTTGTCGCCCTCGGGCGTCAGCTCGGCGTTCAGGGAGAATCCTCCGGCGTAGAACCGTTCGAACCGGAACCGCATCCGCCCCAGGTCGCCTTCGGCGAGTTTCACGCCCAGCGTGTCGAGCCCGGCCACGGGCTGCCGCTGCGGGTCCGTCAGGACGAAATCCGCCAGCGAGGCCGTGCCTTCGGTGCGCAGGGCCAGCAGGTGTTCGGTGTTGCCCCGCAGCCGGATGTCGGCCCAGAGGCGCCCTCCGACATCCCCGATGTCGAGCCATTGGCGGAAGTAGGGGAGCATGCTCCCGAGCGTCAGGGCATCGAGTTTCAGCCCGATGTCGAACTCCGAGGTGTCGATGTCGTAGGCGACGCTCGTGGCCAGCGAACCGCCTTCGGCGAAGTTCAGCACGGCGCCCACGTCGGTCTTTTCGCCTCCGAAATAGACGCCCGGGATTTGCAGGTTGATGTCGTTGAGCCCCCACACGGCGTCGAGTTCCAGATCCTTGTAAAAGAGATGCCCGTTGCGGACGGCGATGTTATAGATGCCTATCTCCCACGGCTCGGAGGGTCCCGCCGGTTCGGCTGCGGCCGTGGAGTCCGGCGCGAAGTGCTCGAGGATGTCGTCGAAACTGAACGCGCTGCCCCGCTGGTAGACCTTCACGTCGAGGCCCGCGAAGGTGATGTGCTTCACCGTGACGCGGTTCGACAGCAGCGGCAGGATGCGCATGCGCATGTCGAAACTGTCGAGCGCGAAGAAGGTCGTCGAGTCGCCGCTTCCGCCGATTTTCAGCCCCTCGACGCGCAGGCGTCCCGTGAAGATGTTCATGCGCAGGCGTTCCATGCGTATCGAGCGGCCCAGCAGTTCGCGGTCGTGCTTTTCGATGTAGTTTTTCGCCACGGGCGACGCGGCGATGGCGATGCCCAGCACCAGGACGATCAGGACGGCGAGGACGATCAGGAGTGTCTTATAGATCTTCTTCATGGCAGTTCAGGTTTTCGAGAATGTGGCCGAAATCCTCGCCGTGGGCGGGCATGTAGACCGAGAATCCCAGTTCGCGGGCCGCATCGACGTTCTTCTGTCCGTCGTCGATGAAGAGCGTCTCTTCGGGACGCATGCCGCTCGCGGCGATCATCTTGCGGAAGATCGCCTCCGAGGGTTTCAGTTCGCGGAGTTCGCAGGAGAGGTACACGGCGTCGAAATAGGCATCCATGCTCTTGCCGTCGGCCGTGAACATCCGCCGGATGTACTCCATCGACGCCGGGTTGTTGTTCGAGAGCACGTAGGTCCGGAATCCCCGTCGGCGCAGACGGTCGATCTGGCGGAGCTTCTCCACGGGAATCTCCGTGAGGAAGGCGCCGTAGGCCCGTGCTATCTCGTCATCGGTGACCTTCGGAGTGCCCGAGAGGCGGCGCATTTCGTCGCAGGCTTCGTGGAACGTGATGTCGCCGTGTTCGAGGCGTCCGATCATATCGGCGGGGTAGCAGGGGTTGATGAGCTCCGCCACGGCGTCCATGCCGAGGCTGCGGAACGCCGCCGTGCAGCGGTCGAAATCCAGCCCCACGAGCACACCCCCGAGATCGAAAACGACATTCTTGATCTTTTCCATAATTACGTAATTTTCGGGGGCAAAAGTACCTCTAATTTGAGATAAAAACAAGGGCTGACGGCCGGCGTATCCGGAGCGTTCGGGTTGCGAATCGTAGTCCGGGAGTCCGCTCCGCTCGTTTTCGCGCGCCGGAGCGGGCCGTATTTCGGCGGAAAGGCGGATTCGGCTTACAGTTTATAATAAAAAAAATGCGCGGAGGGTAGTCGCGTAAATCGTTGACGGATATTGTTTTGTCCGAATGAGCGGTCGGTCCTTGCGCCTCGGCGGCTTGAAAAAATGCCTTTTTGGGATACATTTTTTTACATTTATTCATATATTTGTCCCAAGCGTTACTGCCGTATGATCTCCCATTCCTTAGAAAAACTCTTCAATGCGCATTTCCGGAGCGCCGCGTATGTGGCGGAGGAGATCGTGCATTCGAAATCCGTGGCGGAAGATATCGTGCAGGAGGTTTTCGTGCGGCTGGCGCGGGTGGATTTTTCGAAAATCGACTCCCCGGTGAAATACCTCTACCGCTGCGTGCGGAATGCGGCGCTGGACTATGCCAGCACGCATACGCTGCGCCGCTGGGAGGAGCTGAACGGCAGCGAACTCATCGCCGACGAGGTCAATTTCGACCTCAGCCGCGACGATGTCGAACGGGCCAACCGGCTGCACCGTCTTTACCAGGCGATCGAGCGCCTGCCGGAACAGTCCCGCCGGGTGGTCAAGCTGATATGCCTGAATAACTATTCCTATGCGGACGCCGCTTCCGAACTGGGTGTTTCGCTCGCTACCATCAAGACGCACATGTATCGTTCCATCAAGTCGTTGCGTAAGATGATGGCCCTCTTTTTCTTTTGAATCCCTGTTTTTTCGGGCTGTTTTTTCATTTTTTTGCGAAAAACTGTAAGGAGTTTTTCCGGTGCTCCCGTCTTTATTATAAAGGCCGGGCTTTATGGACAACGATCAGATCGACAAATTGCTGCATTCCTATATTTCGGGAACGATCACGCCGCAGGAATCGAGGCAGCTCGAAGCCTGGGGCGACGAGTCCGAGGAGAACCGTCAGATTCTCGACCTGATCGAGGGCCATTCGGACCTCGGCGGCGAATTGTCGCGGATGTACCGTTACGACAAGGAAAAGGTGTGGCGCAGGGTCTGCGAGGAGGACCGCCGTTATATGCGGCGCAGCCGGTTGCTGCGTTCGCTGCGGATCGGTGCTGCGGCCGCCGTGCTGGCCGGCATGCTGGTCAGCGGTGCCCTGCTTTATCAGGCCGGGGAGCGTCTGGACCCCAATCGCAACCGGCTGCTAACGACCGTCGAACCGGGGGTGCGCCGCGCCGTGCTCGAACTCTCGTCGGGGGAGCAGGTTCTTCTGGCCGATTCGGTCCGCACGGAACTCAGCGAACGGAACGTCCGGATCGAGATCAACGGCGACGAGATCGCCTACACCGCATCCGAAAAATCCGGGAAACAGGCCGAGGAGGCTTACAATACGATCCGCGTGCCGCTGGGCGGCGAATACTCGCTGACGCTCGGCGACGGCACGCGCGCCTGGCTCAACGCCGGGTCGAGCATCACCTATCCCCTGCATTTCGGTTCCCGGCGTTGTGTCACGGTCATCGGCGAGGTCTTCTTCGAAGTGGCTCCCGACAGCCGGCATCCCTTCGTCGTGTCGGTCTCGGGAGTCGAATTGACCGTCCTGGGAACTTCGTTCAATGTCATGGCTTACGACGATGAACCCTCTGTCGAGACGACGCTGGTCACGGGATCGCTGCGGGTGGCTGCCGAGGGGGAGGAGACCCTGCTGTCGCCGGGGCTTCAGGCCGGGTTCGACAAGTCCGGGGGCGGGCTGACCGTCCGGAAAGCCGATGTTGAAGCCTGTACGATGTGGCGGCGGGGATTGCTGGTCTTCTACGACGAGCCGCTGCGGTCGATCTGCCGGAAGTTGGAGCGATGGTACGGGGTGGAGATCGACACCTCTTCGCCGACGTTGGACGGCGTGCTCTATACGGGTATGATCAAACGCCATGCGACGCTCAATACGATCGCCGACCTGATGAATCTGACCAACGACGTGGTCTTCACGGAGGACGGCGGCGTGATCCGGGTGGTGCGGAAATCGGAATGACGCTGCGATGCGTCGGGGGCTGTCCCCGTGAAGCAGGAAACCCTTTGTTTCAGTTAAAATAATTTGCGTATGAAGAAACTTGACTTATTTGCGCCTCTTCTCCGAGGGGGCCGGAGTGCCGTCGTACTGCTTTTGCTGGCGGTCGCGGTCTTTGCGGTCCAGTCCGTGAGGGCGGACGGGCCGGCTCAGCCGAAGAAACGGATGTCGATCGCTCTGACCGGAGCGACGCTCGACGATGTGCTTCAACACATCAAACGGGAAACGGGTTATCTGCTGCTCTACAATAGCAATTCGATCAAAGCCGTCAAGGGGATTACGCTGCACCGGCAGAACGCTCCCGTCGAGGAGATCCTGCGCGAGGCGCTCCACGGCACCGGGCTGGATTTCTCCATCAGCGAGGATACGATCATCATCCGCGTCCGCGAAGCGGACAAGGCGTCGAAGTCCGACGCGCAGGGAACGGCCGCTCCGGCCCCCCCCCAGCGGGTTACTCTGACCGGGCGGGTTACGAACCGCGCCACGAAGGCCCCGATTCCCGGGGCGATGGTCCATATCAAGGGTACGACCGTCGGCACGACGACCGATCCCGACGGCTATTATTCGCTTCGCTTCCCGAACCGTCCCGGGACGGTCGTGACGGTGAGCTTCCTCGGCATGGAGAGCCGCGAGATAGCCTACAACAACCAGACGGAACTGGACGTGCAGCTGCTCGACAAGGTGGAGAGCATCGACGACGTGGTCGTTACGGGTTATGCGCAGGTCCGCAAGGAGAGCTTCACGGGCAACACCACGCGTATCACCCAGAAGGAGATCGTCGAGGTTTCGCCCAAGCGGATGATCGACGCCATCCAGGTGTTCGACCCCTCGTTCCGGCTGGCCGAGAACATCTCGATGGGTTCGAACCCCAACGCGCTGCCTGAGTTCTACATCCGCGGTCAGAACAGCATCACCACCGAGCTGAACACCTCGGCCGACATTTCGCGTCAGAACCTCACGAACAACTCCAACCTGCCGATCTTCATCCTCGACGGCTTCGAGGTGGACGTGGAGAAGATCTACGACATGGACCCCATGCGCGTACACTCGATCACGCTGCTGAAAGACGCCGCCGCGACGGTGCTTTACGGATCGCGCGCCGCCAACGGCGTGGTGGTCATCGAGTCGCGCGCCCCGGAGGCCGGCAAACTGCGCGTCTCCTACAACCTGACCGGAAGCGTCGAGATGCCCGACCTCTCGGCCTACAACCTGATGAACGCCCGCGAGAAATTGCAGGCCGAACTCGATGCGGGGCTCTATTCTTTCGACGCCACCGATTTCAACGAGAACATCTACAATAAAAACGAGACCTATTACAAGAAACTCAACGAGGTGAACCGCGGCGTGGACACCTACTGGCTTTCGAAGAACCTCCGGACCGCGGTGAACCACCAGCACAGCATCTATATCGACGGCGGTGAGAACGACGTTCGCTGGGGGATCGAACTGAAATATGCCGGCAACAAGGGCGTCATGCGCGATTCGAAGCGCGACACCTACGGCGCGGGGCTTTTCCTCGACTACCGCATCGGCAAGTTCCAGCTGATGAACCGCGCCTCCTACGACGCCAACCGTTCGACCGACTCGCCCTATTCCTTCTCGCAGTTCTCCCACATGCTGCCCTACAACGTGCCGATCGACGAGACCACGGGCAACTACCTCCAGAACCTGCGTTTCGGCTATTCGGCGCTCAACCCGCTCTACGAGCGTGAATACCTGAACAATTTCAGCCGCAGCAACTACCGGACGTTGCAGGACAACTTCGCAATCAACTTCTACGCCACGCCGCACTTCACCGCCAAGGCTTGGATCACCCTGAGCCAGCGCTCCTACGAGTCGCGGGTCTTCGTCGATCCGCTGTCGGCCTCGAACAGCGCCTTCGCAACGCCTCAGGAGCTGGGTTCGCTGACCGTGAACGGTTCGGACACGTTCTCCTACGACGCCAACCTGCTCTTCATGTACAACCGGAATTTCAACAAGCACTTCCTGAACTTCTCGCTGGGCGGAAACGCCGTCGAGACCAGCTATACGGTCGATAACATTAAGTATATCGGTTTCTCGACCGGGGCGCTCAACTCGCCGAACGACGCCGCGCAGGTCGAGGGCAAACCCACCGAATCGAAGAACAAGACCCGTTTGGTCGGCATGTTCCTCTCGGGCAACTACACCTACGACGACATCTACCTGCTGGACCTCTCGGTGCGTCTGGACGGCTCCTCGGAGTTCGGTTCCGACAACCGCGTGGCTCCCTTCTGGGCCGTGGGCGCCGGTATCAACTTCCACAACTACAAGTTCCTGAAGGGCAACAAGACCATCAGCCGCCTGAAACTCCGCGGAACGATCGGTACGGTCGGCAAGGTGGGGTACGCCGCCTATTCGGCCCGTTCGACCTATACGACCTCCTCGACATCGGACTGGTATTCGACGGGCGCCGGACACGTCCTCTATTATATGGGCAACCCCGATCTGGGCTGGGAGAAGACCCGCGTGGCGGATGTCGGCATCGAACTCGGCTTCTTCAAAGACCGCCTGACCTTCAAGGCCAGCTACTACGACAAGAAGACCATCGACCAGATCACCGACGTGACGATTCCCTCGTCGTCGGGATTCACCAGCTATAAGGACAATCTGGGCGAGGTGAGCAACCGGGGCTTCGAACTGGACCTGCGTTACAATTTCTACCGTTCGAAGAATCTGGAACTGACCGCTTTCGGGAAGATGGCGCACAACAAGAACAAGATCGTCAAGATCAACGATGCGCTGAAAGCCTACAACGAGCTGGTGCAGAAGCAGTACGACGACTACGACGACAACTCCTCGCAGAGCAAGTACGCCCAGACCTACACGCAGTACGTCGAGGGCGGTTCGATCTACGCCATTTACGGCATGAAGTCGCTCGGCATCAACCCGGCCAACGGCCGCGAAGTCTACCAGCGTCCCGACGGTACGATCACCTACGACTGGAATGCCGCCGACCAGGTCGAGATCGGCAACCGGGAGCCGTGGGCGCAGGGTTCCTTCGGTCTGAACGCCCGCTGGAAGAATATCTCGCTTTTCGCCTCGTTCCTTTACGAATTCGGCGGACAGCGCTACAACTCGACGCTGGTCAGCCAGGTCGAGAATGCGAACCTCGAACGCTACAACGTCGATAAGCGCGTGTCCACGGACCGTTGGAAGAACCCCGGCGATGTCGCTCCGCTGAAAGACATCAAGGACCGTTCGCTGGTCACCCGTCCCACGTCGCGCTTCATTCAGGACTACAACACGCTGCAATTCAATTCGCTCTCGATCAGCTACGATTTCCCCGCCAAACTCGTGAAGCGCTGGGGGCTCGGCATGCTGCGCCTGACGGCCAATATGGAGGACCTGGGTTATTTCAGCTCCGTGCTCCAGGAACGCGGTCTGGACTATCCCTACTCCCGCACGGTTAACTTTACGCTCAATCTCACTTTCTAAATTCGTCCCTGTATGAAAACATTCGCAAAAATATTCGTTTCGTGCACGCTCCTGCTTTCGTCTGCATCCTGCGGCGAGTGGCTCGACGTCATGCCCCAGGGAATGACCACCGAGGAGAACCTTTTCAGCGACTATTCGGGCTACCGTTCGGCCCTGAACGGCATCTATCAGCAGATGGCCTCCCCGTCGCTCTACGGACGCGAACTCTCCTGGGGATTCGTGAGCGCCCTTTCGCAGTATTACGATTTCGGTTCGATGGATGCTTCGCAGATCTATGCCTATACCGAGAAGATGGACTACGAGAACAAAGAGGTGCTCGACTTTCTGGAATCCATCTGGCAGACCGCCTATAATACGATCGCCAACTGCAACGCGCTGATCAGCCATGTCGAGAAGGCCGATCCGGACCTCTTCCCCTATGCCGAGAGCGGCGAGCGGGAGATGATCTACGGCGAAGCGCTGGCAGCCCGCGCCCTGCTGCACTTCGAGCTGCTGCGGCTCTTCGCTGCGGCTCCCGTCGTGGACCTCACGGCCAAGGCGATTCCCTATTCGACGACCTATCCCGACAAGGTTCCGTCGCGCTATACGACCGAGGAGGTGCTCGAAAAGATCATCGCCGATTTCGAGGCGGCGCTTCCGCTGCTGGCCGTCAACGACCTGAATCTGGATGCACTCAAGACGGCCTCCATGCGTTTCGTGTCGAACGATTCGCGCGGTCTGTTCTTCGGCTTCCGCGGCACGCGGCTCCACTACTGGGCCGTCAAGGCGTTGCTGGCCCGCGTCTACATGTACGCCTGCGATTACGAGAAGGCTTTGGCTGCGGCCACCGAGGTCTACGATACCTGTTCGTCGTGGTTCCCGCTGACCGACTATACGACGGCCGGCAAGGTTCAGGGTGCCGTGAAACTGTACGACGACATCATTTTTGCCGCCTACGACCAGTACCTGACGAAGAATTACAACGATGTGATGCTCTCGAATCAGAACAATTTCATTCTGGCGCTGCGCAATCCCATGAAGCGCTTCACGGCCACCGAGCAGAAGTACGACGTGCGTTATAAATACTGCGTCAACCAGCCCGACGCCGAGGAGCAGGAGGATGTCTACACGTCGTGCAAGTACGTGAAATATACCGGTACCACCGGTTCCGACTACGATTCCGGCGATACGCAGGGGGCGCTCGTTCCGGTCATCCGCATGTCGGAGGTCATTCTGATCATGGCCGAATGCAAGGCCCGCGGAACAGCTGAGGGTACGGTCGCTGATGCGGTTTCCGACCTGAGCACGCTGGTTTACAAGAAACGGGTCCGTACGGGTTCGGTTTCGGCCTCCGATTTCGACACGTTCATGTCGAAACTCGAACTCGAAGTCTGGAAGGAGAACATCGGCGAAGGACAGTATTTCTTCTACCTGAAGCGGATCAACAGTCCCACGCTCGTCAGCACCACGCAGACGATCCAGATGGCGGACAAATACGTATTCCCCATTCCCGACAGTGAAACGACCTTAAAATAATTGCGATCATGAAAAAACTGATATATCTGCTTGCCGTCGCGGCCCTCGGCGCCGGGGCCTGCTCCGAACAGGGGCTTCCGACTTACGGAGGCGACCGTTACGTCTATTTCGTCCAGAAGTCCGACGAGATCGTGCGCTTCTCGTTCAAGACGACGCCCGGGAAGGACGAGCGCACGATTCGCCTTGCGGTGGAGACCGTGAGCCGCACTCCCGACGAAACGCTCGGTTACAAATTGGAGATCGACCCGGAGAAGACCACCGCTCCGGCCGGGTCCTACGATCTCGATCCCAATCCGGTCATCCCGGCCGGATCGTTCTCCGGCGAAACCTACGTCCGGGTCCGCAAGACCGACATCATGGACGAGAAGGAGGTGGACATCGCCGTCCGCATCGTCGAGGGCGGCGCCTACCGGCCCGGCCCCACGTCCAACAGTCTGCGTATCATCCGCGTTTCGAACATCATCTCCCAGCCCGACTGGTGGAACGACGATTTCGCCGCCGCCTTCCTGGGCGATTATTCGGACGAGAAGTACGAGGAGTTCATCAAGGCCACCGGCGTGAGCGATCTCTCCGACATGGACAACAGCGAGATTTCCGCCCTCTGCCGCCAGTTCGTCTACTACCTGCGCGAGCTGCGCGACAACGGCAACGAGGTGCTGGAAAAGGACGGCCGTCCGATGCTCGACGGAATCAATATCAACGCTTAATCCGATGCGAATATGAAGTCATTTGGCATATATCTCGCCGCACTGTTCGCAGGTGCGGCCCTGGCAACCGGTTGCTACGAGGATAAGGGAAATTACGATTACACCACGACCGGCGACGACATCGTCGTCTACCGTCTGGATACGATGAAGTCGGTCCGCCTGAGCTGGAGCTACGACGAGGAGATCGTCATCGAGCCCGGTTACAGAATCGTTCACGACCGGGTGTCGGAAGGCAGCCTGCGTTACGAATGGAACATCGACGGGGAGACGGTCTCCACGGATCGCATCCTGTCGATCGACCCGCTGTCGGTCGGACGGCATTCGGGCAGCTTTACGGTCCTCGATGCCGACCGTCAGATCCGTTACAGTACGATTTTCACCCTGACGGTCACCTCCTCGTTCGCCGAGGGGTGGTTCATTCTCTCCGACGACGGCGGCAAATCGCTGCTGAGCTACGTCAATCTCGTCGATGCCTCGACGCCGGGCGAACTGGTCCGCGACGTTTACGGCGAGGTGAACGAAGGGGAGCTCGGTTCGGACCCGCGGAAGGTCCGGCTGGTGGCTTACGACGGCCTGAACGTCGCCTATGAATGGGAGGTCCTGCAAGGCAGCGGAAGCGTCAGCCTCGATCAGGCCACGCTGACCAAGACGATCGACATCGACACCGAATTCGTCGGCGGACAGGCTCCCGAAGGCTTCGTTCCGGTCGATGGATTCCAGCGGGACGGAGGTTCGATCGTTCTGTCGGAGGACGGCAAGGTCTACCAGCGCGATTTCAGTTTCTACAACGATTATCCGGTCGCCCATTCGGGCAAATACGGCACGACGCCCGTCTATTTCGACGGCGGCATGGAGATCGCGCTGATGAACGGTTTCGACCACTTCACCAACAAGTCCTACGGCCATATTCCCTATGCGCTGCTCTACGACCGGCTGAACAACCGCCTGCTGAGCGTCTACGGTTTCAATGTCCGGGGAAACACCTCCAGCAAGTTCGGCGTGTTCCGCGCGTTGAAAGTGCCCGACGCTGCGTCCGTGAAGCCCGGGGATACCGATCCGGAGTCGGGACTCGTGTTCCCCGATGTCGCCGACCTGGGGGACTATACGGTTCAGGCCATGGGAGCCCGCGTCACCTATGCTACGGTCGGCGTTGCCACCACTTCGACCAATTACCTGCTGCTCCGTTCGAAAACGGACGGTAAATATTACCTGCTGTCGTTCGATTACAAGATGAACAGCGAATCGTCGGTTAGCCTTGTGCTGAATAGTTTCCGGGCTTTCCCCGAAACACAGGGCTTCGGACCCGAAAGTCTGTTCGAGGTATTGATCGGCGGCAGCGAGTACATCTTCTATACGGCAGGGTCGAACAATGAGACGCTTTACGCATACGATATTCTGAGCGGGGCCTCGGCTCCGGTCTATACGGCTTCGTCGCAGATCACGGCCCTGCGTCCGGGGGTGGTGTCGGTTCCGTCGTCGTTCGCGGCCTATGCCAAGACGAATTACCTGGACCGCATGCTTCTCGGCACGACATCGGGAACGCTGGCGCTGCTCGACATCTCGGAGGCGAAGATCGCGGAGGGCGCTGCTCCCGAACTCGCTTCGTTCTCCGGGCTGGGCAAAGTCGTGGATATGGATTTCTATGTGGCGAAAAATCCCTATTGCTACTTCGGGTTCTGATTTTTGAACTATTAATTTATGTTGAAGAAAACCGTTTTATCATTGTTTTGCTGCGGTCTGCTGGCCGGGACGCTCGGTGTGTTCCCGGCGGCGGCCGCTTCGAAGAAAAAGAAAAAGGCGAAATCCGAACAACCGGCTCCCGCGCCGAAAAAGACGAGCGAATACGAGAAGCTCTTCAAGGAGAAGCACGAGACGGCCGACGGCATGATCCGCCTGCACAAGGTCAAGGGGAAACTCTATTTCGAGTTCCCGGTGGCACTGCTCGGACGCGACATGCTGCTCGGATCGACCGTCAGCGAGATTTCCGACAACGGCGACGCCGTCATCGGTTCCAAACCGACCGATCCGCTGTGGATACAGTTCACCCGCACGGGCGACAAGGTGCAGGTCCGCAAGCTGGTCCGCGACAACGTGACCGATGCGGCGAGCCCCAATATCGCCCGGTCGCTGGCGAACAACAACATCGGCGCGATCATCAAGTCGTACGACATTGCGGCGTGGAGTCCCGACAGTTGCGCGGTCGTTTTCAATGCGACGGACCTCTTCCTGAGCGACAACAAGGCTCTGACGCCGTTCGACCCCTACGGAGAGAACCTCTACTACGGGAGGGTGACCCGCTCGGCGAGCTACCAGTCTGACAAGTCGTTCCTCGGGGAGATCCGCGCCTTCGAGGACAACGTCGTGATCCGCAGCCACCTGAGCTATACCTACACGCTCAAAGCCGGGAGCAAGGAGATTGCCTCCGACGTGCCTTTCACGGCCGTTATGACGCGCTCGCTCGTGCTGCTGCCCGAAACGCCTTACGAGCCGCGCTTCGTCGATAGCCGCATGTCGGTTTTCCCCACCGGGAAGATTCTTTTCAGCGAGCGGGAGCAGCAGGCCAAGTTGCTCTGCTACGCCAACCGCTGGCGCGTCGAGCCGTCGGACGAGGCGGCCTACCGCCGCGGGGAGCTCGTCCGGCCCAAGAAACCGATCGTCTTCTACATCGACCCCGATTTCCCCGAGAGCTGGCGCAAGCCCATTTTCGAGGCCGTCGAGCAGTGGAACGAGCCGTTCGAACGCATCGGATTCAAACAGGCCGTCGAGGCCCGTGAGTTTCCGAAGGACGACCCGGAGTTCGACCCCGACAACATCAAATATTCGTGCATCCGCTATGCGCCCATCGGCATCTCCAACGCTATGGGGCCCTCGTGGGTCGATCCGCGCAGCGGCGAGATCGTCAACGCCTCGGTCTACGTGTTCCACGACATTGTCAAGCTGGTGAACAACTGGCGCTTCATCCAGACGGCCCAGGCCGACAAGTCGGTGCGCGGCGTGAAACTGCCCCGCGAGGTGATGGACGACGCCCTGCGCTACGTGGTGACCCACGAGGTCGGGCATTGCCTGGGATTCATGCACAACATGAGCGCTTCGGCCGTCATTCCGGTCGATTCGCTGCGCTCTCCGTCGTTCACGCAGAAATACGGCACGACCACCTCGATCATGGACTATGCGCGCTTCAACTACGTGGCCCAGCCGGGCGACATGGAGCGGGGCGTGCGGATGACGCCTCCCCGTTTCGGCGTCTACGACTACTACGCTGTCAAATGGCTCTATACGCCGGTCTTCGACGCCGCATCGCCCGAGGAGGTCTACAAGATCACGTCGCGGTGGATCACCGAGGCCGCCGCCGATCCCGTGCTCCGCTACGGCAAGCAGCAGGGCGCCGTGCTCGATCCCCGCTCGCAGACCGAGGACCTCGGCGACGACGCCGTGAAGGCTTCGGAGTACGGCATCCGCAACCTGCGCTACATCCTCGCCAATCTGAACGACTGGGTGAAGGACGAGGACCGCGACTACTCCTACCGGACCGACATTTACAAGGGCATCGTCAGCCAGTATATCCGTTACATCGGCCACGTGTTCGCCAACGTGGGCGGCATTTATCTCAACGAGAAGCACGTGGGCGATCCGGTCGATGCCTACAAGAGCGTTCCTAAGGAGCGCCAGCGCGCCGCCGTGCTGTTCCTGCTCGGCCAGCTGGCCGACCTGGACTGGATGGACGACGAGGGCCTGATGCGCAACATTCAGTTCATGGGTTCCCCCAAGGCTTACATGCAGATCGCCATCATCCGCGCCGTGGTCATGAGCGCCGTGAAGGTCGAGAACTCCGCGCAGCTCTCCGACGATCCCTACACCGTCGAGGCCTGCATGAAGGACATCTACGATTTCGTCTGGAAACCCACCGTGCAGGGCAAGAACCCCACCGAGGAGCAGATGATGATCCAGCGCGAATACCTGCTGACCATCTGCAAGGCCGCCGGGCTGAAATACGCCGGTACGGGCGCCGTGCCGAAAGCCTTCGCCGGCGGGCCGGACGAGGAGATCGGGTTCGATCCCTACGCCATCGCCGTTCCGGAGTGCCTGCGGGGGTATCAGTCCATGACCGACAACCTCTGCTACTGCGGTTCGGAGCACGTGCATTCGCACGCCGGGGCTGATCCGGGGCCGGTTTCGGGCTACAATCCGCCGCGCATCCTCTACGTCGTCAAGCAGTCGCTCGAAGCCGAGAACTACGCCAACCTGCTGCGCGTACAGCGGCTGCTCAAAAGCCGCGTGAACAGCGGTTCGCAGAAGACGCGGATGCACTATGCGCTGATGTTGCACAATATCGAGAAAACCCTGAAATAAGCGAGACGGCGATGAGAAGATTTTTACCGACAGCCCTGCTGACCCTTCTTTCCGTCCTGCTGGCCGGGGGCCTGACGCTGCTTCCCGGAACTGCTTCGGCGGCCCGCGGCAAAAAGAAGTCCGCGTCCGGGACGACGGAGACGCCCAAACCGCTCTCCGCCTATGAAAAGCTCTTCAAGGACAAGTGTGTGACCACGGTCCGGGGTTTCATGACCCTCCACATGTTCGAGGGCAACAAACTCTACGTCGAACTGCCCGATTCGCTGCTGGGGCGCGAGATGCTGCTCGGCACGACCATCGAGGAGAGCTCCGACCCCGGCGAGGGCTTCGCCGGACAGCAGCCCCGCGATCCGCTCCACGTGGTCTTCACCCGCAGCGATTCGCTCATCTGCCTGCGGCGCGTGCATTCCGACGTGCTGGTCGAGGGCGACAGCCTGATGGCGCGGGCCGTGCGGCGCAGCAACATCGACCCGGTGATCGCCTCGTTCCCCGTGAAGTGCAAGGCGCTCGACGGTTCGTCGGTTTTCGAGGCCACGTCGTTCTTTGTGAACGGCGCTCCGGCGATGCGGCCGCACGATCCCTACGGCATCAACAGTTTCGGCGGATTCCTCTCCACGACGGTCAACTACGTGGCGGGATGTTCGCTGCTGAGCGGCGTGGAGGCTTTCGCCGACAACGTGTCGGTGCTCAGTTCGCTTTCGTTCACGCTGACGACCCGTTTCGGCGGCTACCTCATCAACAAGGACACGCCTTACACGGCCCTTGCGCGCCGTTCGCTGATGTTGCTGCCGCGCGAGGTGATGATGCCGCGGCTGTGCGACTCCCGCATCGGCACGGTTCCCGTGGCCTTCGTGAAATTCAGCGACCGGGAGCAGGAGGCCAAGGCGGTCTACTATGCTTGCCGCTGGAACCTCAAACCCTCTGATCCCGCGGCGTTTGCGGCCGGGAAGCTCACGACGCCCGAACGTCCGATCGTGTTCTATGTCGATGACACGTTCCCGGCAGGGTGGTATGATGCGATCCGGCGGGGCCTGCTCAGCTGGAACGCGGCTTTCGAGAAGATCGGCTACCGCGATGCGGTGCAGGTGCGGCCCTATCCGCGCGACGATGCGTCGTTCGATCCCAACGACATCAAGTTCTCGTGCGTCAAGTACGCCAACACGATGGGGGAGAGCCTTTCGAGTTCCGCGCGCATAGATCCCCGCAGCGGCGAGATTCTCAGCGCGACGATCTGCATCCCGCACAACGTGACCTCGCGGATACGCACCGACCTCTTCGTGCAGCTGGGCGCCGCCGATCCCGACGCGCGCCGGGTGAAGATGTCCCCGGAGCTGTTTGGAAAGGCGCTGGCGGCCGACGTGGCGCGCCATACCGGAGCCTGTCTGGGCCTTGCGGTCAACTATGCCGGTTCGTATTGCGTGCCGGTGGATTCGCTGCGTTCGCCCTCCTTCACGCAGCGCTACGGGATTTCGGCCTCGATCATGGACGAGCTGCCCTACAATCTGGTCGCACAGCCGGGCGACAAGGAGCGCGGTGTGGCCCTGATGCAGCAGGGACCGGGCGTCTACGACGAGTATGTCGTCGATTGGCTCTACCGGCCCGTTCCGGGTGCCGCGACGCCCGAGGACGAGGTGGCGGAACTCGACCGCCGCATCGCCGCGCGCCGCAGCGATCCGATGTGCCTCTATACGCCTCCTCCCGTGGCCGTGGCGCTCGATCCCCGGTCGATGCCCTACAACCTGGGCGACGATCCGGTCCGGGCCGCAGCCTACGAGTTCGCCAATTACGCCTATGTGATGAAGCATGCCGACGAGTGGATCGGGGAGGAGGATGCCGACTATACGTTCCGGTCGCTCGTGCAGGCCAGCGTGATGAATCAGCTCTATTATGCGTTCGTCAGCGTCTCGGCCAACCTCGGAGGCGTCTATCTGAACGAAAAGTACGAGGGCGACGCGCTGCCGACCTATCTCTCCGTTCCCCGCGACCTGCAACGCCGGGCGTTGCGATTCATGCTCGAACGGCTCGAAGACATGTCGTGGCTCGACAACGAGCGGCTCAACAAGGATGTGGTCGAGGTGGTGTCGCTGGGCGAGTATTGCCGCGACATGCTCAGCGACGTGATCTTCAAGAGCCTTTCGACGCTCGACCTGAGCGCCTCCAAATCGGACGACCCCTATACGCAGGACGATGCGATGGACGATCTCTACCGCTATATCCTGCGGGATGTCGCCGTGGGGCGGGAGTCCACCGAGGCCAATATCGCCATGCAGCACCTGCTGCTGACCAACGTCATCCGCAACGCAGGCGTGGTGACGCAGACCCGCAGGTCCGCCGCATCGGCTTCCGCGTTCGCCGGAGAGGCGCTGCCCGATGCCGCGGCGCTCTCCCGCCTGGCGAAGATGGCCCGGGTGTTTCCGGAGATGACTTCGGACCCGGTGTCGGGCGTGCTGCCGATGCGGAGTGTCGCTTTCCTGGTCCGTCCGGCGGTGGATTACAAGCGTTACGGGATGCTGCTCGACATGAAGAAGCTCTACCGGAACGCCCTCGGCACCTCTGCGTCGGAGCGCATGAAGAACCACTATCGCTACATGCTTCTGGCGATCGACCGGGCGCTCAAAGTGGACTGACGCACGGAGTAATCGTAAAAAACAATGCGGCTGAAAAGCCGCATTGTTTTTTTGCGTATGGCTACGCCTGGAATCTCATCGTAAACTTCCGGATCGGCCTCAGCACCCACATCGGCAGCGCTTTGCAGAGGGGAATCCATGCGCGGTTCCACCAGTCGGGAACGATGCACCGGCGGCCCCGCCACAGGGCCCGCAGTCCGCGCCGTGCGCACGAGTCGGCGGAGATGAGCACCCCGATGCGTCGGCCGATGCGCTGCCAGCGGGGCGTCAGCCCGTAGAGGTCCGTGGCGACGCCCGCCGGACATACCGCCGTGACGCGGATGCCGTGCTCCTGCACCTCTTTCGAGAACGCCACTGAGAACGACCGCAGATAGGCTTTCGACGCGCTGTACAGCGACAGCCCCGGGAAAGGCATCCACAGCGAGTAGGAGGACATGTTGAGGATATACCCCCGGCAGCCTCTGCGCACCATGTCGGCGGCCGCCAGACGGCACAACTGGGTGTTCGTGAGGGCGTGCAGGAGGATGATCCGCTCGATGCGCTCGGGCGGCGTCTGCAAGATGTCGCGGAACGAGAAAATCCCCGCGTTGTTGATGAGTACGTCGATCTCGACCCCTTCGCACCGCACGGCCTCCCAAAGCTCTTCAGCGGCTTCCGTGCGGGCCAGGTCGATCTCGACGATACGCACGTCGCAGCGGTTCGCGGCGGCGCGTATCTCGGCGGCGGCGGCTTCCAGCGGTTCGCGGCGGTTGCCCGCCAGCACGAGGTCGTAGCCCAGCGCCGCCAGCCGCAGGGCATAACAGCGGCCGATGCCCGACCCGGCGCCTGTGACCAGCGCCCGGGCGCTTCCCGGTGTGATTGCTCCGCGTTTCATCAGGGCAGGCGTTTCAGTTCTTCGACGATCTTCCGCGGCAGGTCGGGGCAATCCTTGCAGCACCTCATGTCCACGGAGTACATCCGCGCGATGCAGTAGTTGCGGTGGTCGCAGGCGCTGCGCGTCGCGGCGTCGCCCGCGCGGAGCTTGTCAACGAACGACGGGTCGTTCACCAGCGCCCGGGCCATCTGCACCAGCTCGAATCCGGCGTCCAGCGCCCGGTCGATGCCCTCGCGGCTGACGAGTCCCCCGACGTAGATCAGCGGACCTTTCAGCTCGGCCCGGAACTTCTTGGCGTCCTCCAGAAAGTAGCACTCCTCGAAGGGGAACTGCTTGATCATAAAGGGTCCGCACCAGCGGATGAAGTAGCGCAGCCACAGCGGTGAGTAGTAGCTCATGGTGTAGATCGGAATCAGCCCCCGCATGACGGCCATCGGGGCCTTCGACACAAACCCGCCCGAGAGGACGATGCCGTCCACGCCGAAGGATTCGATTGCCCGTGCGATCTCGATGCTTTCGGGGATCTCGATGCCCCCTTTGAATCCGTCGTACATGTTGTGTTTCACGGTGATGGCCATGCCGCATGCGCGGGCCGCCTCGACGGCCTCCCCGAGACACATCCGCATGAACCGCATGCGGTTCTCCAGCGATCCGCCGTACTCGTCGCGGCGGTGGTTGGTGTAGGGCGAGAGGAACTGCGAGATGAGGTATCCGTGCCCGGCGTGCACCTCCACGGAGTCGAATCCCGCATCGTGCGCCGTGCGCACCGCCGTGCCGAAATCCCGTGCGACCTGTTCGATCTCGCGCTTTTTCATGCCCCGCACGGGCGTATAGGCATAGAGGTTGAATCCCGACGAGGCGCCGATGGGCATTTGCCCGGCAGTCGTCCAGTGGGTCATGTTGCCGCAGTGGCCGATCTGGATGGCGGCGGCAGCCCCTTCGCGGTGAACGGCGTCGGTGATGTCGCGCAGCCCCGGGACGATCTCGGGGCGCAGCCACAGCTGCTTATTGAACGACAGTCCGCTGCGGCACACCGCGGCATAGGCCAGCGTGGTCATGCCGATGCCGCCGCGGGCCACGGAGACGTGGTAATCTTTGAGTTGCTGCGTGGGACCGAAGTCCTTGCCCATCGACTCGAAAGCCGCCGAACGGATCGTGCGGTTGCGCAGCGTGACGGGGCCTAATTTGTAAGGGGTGAAGAGAGAGGAATTCATAATTCACAATTCATAATTCGTAATTGGCGGGCGGGGCCTTCTATCTAATAGATGAAAGGGATGATGCGTTTTCGGCGGAGTTTCGTGAACTCCTCGCCGAACTCCTGCTCGTAACGGCGGCGGAGCGACGCTGCGCGGGGTGCGAGGTTGGCGAAGGTCCACCATGCGAACACCGCGCCCGCCCACGACCACGAGGCGATGGCGAAGCCCGTCCACTCCATCAGTTCGCCGAAATAGTTGGCCGACGAAACGTAGCGGAACATCCCGCCGCGGGGGATGTAGTGGCGCGTGTCGCCGGGCTTCCGCAGGTTGCGGATGATGTGGTCCGAATGGAGGTTGACGGCCATGCCGGCCAGGAACAGCGCCCCGCCGACGTAGATGTAGGGCTGTGAGAACCAGTCGGCGTAATAGTCCGCAGGCGAGACGTAGAAGATCCATCCGCCCTGCATCAGGGCGTTGAGCGTGTTGAAGACCATGCCCATCAGCACGATTCCGAGGGGCATTTTCCCCTTTCCGCGGATCAGCAGCGGGAAGATGAAGGCCCGCTGGAGGTAGTGCGCCTGGAAGAGACAGAACAGCGCCAGCGGTCCGGCCTGCCACATCCGTTCGGACGAGGCCCACAGCACGCACATCAGGATGAAGACCGGGGATTCCATCACCACCCAGCCGATTTTGTTCGGCACGGGAGGTCCGTATCGGCGGTCGAAGAGGTAGCCGTAGCCGGCTTCGAAGAAGTGGAGTGCGGCGAAGACCACGCCGGCCAGCAGGGCCATGACGGTCAGGAAGATCGAAAAGGTTTCTGTCATAATCGCATGCGTCGGGTAAAAACGCGTTAAAGATACGGATTTTTTTGCTCCCGGCAAGTTTTCGGATGCGCGGATATTGTCCAGTTTGGCATCGGGATATGGCAGGGCGCAAGAAAACGGCCCCGCTTTGGAAAATGAAGCGGGGCCGTTTGCCGGAGATTTCCGGCATTCGATTAATGCGTGTAGACCTTGCCTTTCTGATGCTCCTTGTTCTCGTACTTGATGCGCGAGGGGGTGGGGTACTGGAGTTTTTCGAACTCGGCGACGGCGTTGCGGATGTCGCCCAGCAGCATGTCGGCCATGTCGCGCGACATGCCCTGGCGCACGACGATGCGCATGACGATCAGGTTGTCGATGTTCTTGGGCATGGTGTAGGCCGGAACCATCCAGCCGCTCTGCTGCAACGATGCCTGGAGGTCGAAGAGCGTCCATTTGGCCTTCTTGTCGTACTCGGGGTCCATCATCCAGATGAACAGCGGGTTGACGACCTCCTTGGCGTAGTTCCTGAAGCACGGCATCTTGCCGATCTGCGTGTGGCAGTACCGGGCGATGTCCATCGAGTTCTGCTGAACCTCCTTGTAACCCTCGAATCCCAGACGGATGAAGTTGTAGTATTGGCCGAGGATCTGCGCCGCCGGGCGCGAGAAGTTCAGACCTACCTGCGTGATGTTGGCGCCGAGGTAGTTGACCGAGAACGACATCTCGTCGGGCAGGTATTTCTTGTCCTTCCATACGACCCATCCCAGGCCCGGGTATACCAGTCCGTATTTGTGGCCCGACGTGGAGATCGACAGCACCCATTTGAGGCGGAAGTCCCACTTCTTTTCGGGACGGAGGAACGGCAGGATGAAACCTCCCGACGCCGCGTCCACGTGGATCGGAATTTCATAGCCGGTCTTCCGGTTGTAGGCGTCGAGGGCCTTGTCCAGCCCTTCGATGTCGTCGTCCAGACCCGTCCACGTCACGCCGGCGATGGGCACGATGCAGATGGTGTTCTCGTCGCAGACCTTCAGGGCCTCTTCGATGTCGAGCGTGGGCTTGTCGAGGGTCAGGGGCACGGTGCGCATCTCGATCTGCCACAGCTGGCAGAACTTCTCCCATACGACCTGGAATCCGGTGCTCATCACGAGGTTCGGTTTGTCGAAGGGTTTGCCGGCGGCCTTGCGGCGGTTGCGCCAGCGGAGCCATGCGGCCACGCCGCCCAGCATGCAGGCTTCCGACGAGCCGATGCCCAGCGCTCCGGTCTTCCACTCGGCCTTTTCGGGCGTGTTCCACAGGTTTGCGACGATGTTCAGGCAGCGTCCGCACATCACCGCTACGCGGGGATACTCCGTTTCGTCGATGTAGTTGATGTTGATGGCCTCGTTCATCAGACGTGTGGCGTAGTCGTCCATGTAGGTCGTCACGAAAGTTGCCAGGTTCAGCCGCGGCTGGGTCTGGGGATAGGTCTCGTCCTTGACCAGCTGATAGGCTATTTCGGGTGCGGTCTTCTCCTTGGGGATGAATTCCGTCGGGGCCGGCGAACGCATCTCTTTTGATCCGAAAATGTCTGTCAGGGTGTCCTCGGGTGTGTGTTTTTGCTGATTCATAATGCGAAAATTTTGTTTTTGGTATACATCGTCCGAATCTTACATGAACTATGCCATAAATTTCGTACTTTTACCCCTGCGTAACTATTCCATGCCATGAAAAAACTCGTAGTCTTTACCGGCGCCGGAGTCAGCGCCGAAAGCGGTCTTGCGACGTTCCGCGATTCCGACGGGACGTGGGGGAATTACAAGATCGAGGAGGTTTGTATTCCCGAGGCTCTGGATTTCAACCGTCGGGGCGTGATCCGTTTCTACAACGACCGGCGGCGCGAGATGCTCGCCGCCGAACCCAATCCCGCACACCTGGCTATCGCCGCTTTGGAGCGCGATTTCGACGTGCAGGTTATCACCCAGAATGTCGATAACCTGCACGAACGGGCCGGTTCGACGCACATACTCCACCTTCACGGCGAGCTCACCAAACTGCGTTCGTCGGACGATCCGTCGCTCGTCGTGCCGTTCGGCGGCATCGAGCAGGGGTTCGACGACACGGCTCCCGACGGCTCGCTGTTGCGTCCGCACATCGTCTTTTTCGGCGAGCCCGTCCCCGAGTTCGGGCGCGCTTCGGCGCTTGCCGCCGAGGCCGATATTTTCGTGGTGATAGGCACGTCGCTGGCGGTCTATCCCGCTGCGTCGCTGGTGCGGTGCGTGCGTCCCGAAATTCCGGTCTATGTGGTCGATCCGGGCCGCCCGGCGATCCGGGGCATCCGCAATCCGCTGGAGGTGATCCGCAAATGCGCCGGCGAGGGCGTTCCGGAGTTGGCCGATCGTCTGCGCGAAATCTATGCGGAACATCCCGTGCACGCGTAAGACGCCCCTCCCTTCCGCATATGAAAATCCCGCCCCTCGGTGCCGAGAGGCGGGATTTTCGTCCGATGGCGGGACGGCGGACTATTCCGGCTTCCCGGCCCTGTCTTTGAAATAGATCTCCAGCAGCTCCTTGGCCGCGATGAACGACGATATGCGGTCTTCCAGCACGCGCTTTTCGTACTCTCCGATGCGCCCTTCGACGGCCGGATCGCGGTAGAAACTCTCCCGCAGCGCCTCATGGATCGTTTCGTACATCCAGTATTTGTTCTGCCGGTTGCGGTTGTGCTGGAAATAGCCGTTTTTCTCGATGTGGTCGAGATACTCCTCGACGCCTTTCCAAACCTCCTCCAGACCCGTCCTGGCCACCGCCGACGAGGTGTAGACCTTGGGGCGCCAGCCCGATTCGGGCACCGGGAACAGCCTCAGCGCGCTTTGGAACTGCGTCTGCGCCAGTTCCGCCTTGTGGATGTTCTCGCCGTCGGCCTTGGTGATGACCATCAGGTCGGCCATCTCCATGATGCCGCGCTTGATGCCCTGCAATTCGTCCCCCGCGCCCGAGATCTGCAACAGCATGAAGAGGTCCACCATCGAATGCACGGCGGTCTCCGACTGCCCGACGCCCACCGTCTCGATGAAGATGACATCGAACCCGGCAGCCTCGCACAGCACGATCGTTTCGCGCGTCTTGCGGGCCACGCCGCCCAGCGATCCCGCCGAAGGGGAGGGGCGCACGAAGACCGAAGGGTTGTTGCAGATGCTCTCCATGCGGGTCTTGTCGCCGAGTATCGAACCGCCGCTGCGCTCCGACGAGGGGTCGATGGCCAGCACCGCGAGCTTGTGGCGCAGCGATACGACCATGTTGCCGATGGCCTCGATGAACGTGGACTTGCCGGCTCCCGGGACGCCCGTGATGCCGATGCGGACCGAATGCCCGGCGTGGGGCAGACACGCTTCGATGATCTCCTGCGCCTGCGCATAGTGCGCCGGATTGGACGATTCGACCAGCGTGATGGCCTGCGAGAGGGTGGTGATGTTGCCCGCGAGGATGCCCGTGACGTACTCTTCGGTCGAAAGCGTACGTTTCTTGCGCCGCTTGAAATAAGGACTTATTATCGGTTGGTCCTCAACTCCTTCCGTGACATTGAGGGCCGTATCGTGATGCGTGTCCGCATACTCTTTTTCGTAGTGGTCTATCTTGGTGAATGACATGGGGCGTTACCTGGTTGTTTGTTCGATCAGTTTTTCGTTGAATTGCAGCGAGTTGCCCATCCACATCGCGCGGTTCCTGGCGTCGGTGAGCACCCCGAACGGCACGTAGGTCACGCCGAAGGCGGTGAACGCCTTTTCCGTGCCGAGGGCCGCGCCGATCCGCTTCGAGAGATAGGGCCTGAGCAGCGGCGTGACTTTCGCGGCGTCCTCCTTCGTGACGACGATCACGCGCAGTTTGGCCCCTGTTTTGTCGGTGATCTCCTTCAGGCGTTTGAGCGAGGCGATGCAGGCGGGGTTCGAGGAGTGGAAAAACTCGATGTAGGTCGCGGGTGCGGCCTCCGGCTGGTTGTCGTCGAGCCATTTCGAGATTTTGAGCTCGGGGACGCGGTCGCCGAGCACGATATTCTGGGCTGCGGCGCCGCCCGCAGCCGCGACAGCCGCGAAAGACAGGATAAGGAGCACTTTCTTCATAGAGAACCTTGTTTTTGTACACGAATAAAAGTGTCGTTACGACACCAAAGATAACGATTATTTGCCAGATGGAACAATTTTTCAGGAACAAGTTATGAAAATAGGACTCGATACGGCCCCGGTCACGCTCCGGGGCAATTACTTTCAGCACCTGGCCGGGGTGTTGGAGAATTACGCTCCGGAACATGAATATGTCGTTGATGCAAAGCGCTATGGGCACCTCGACCTGTACCACGGCTTCAGATCCTCGCTGCCGCTCTCCGTACACCTGGGGCGCATTCCGGCGGTGATGACCGTTCCCAACCTCGATTTCCTGCGTTATCCGCACCTCTACACCTTTTCCGAGCGGCTCATCGCCCTGCGCCTCTACCGCCGGGCGCTGCGGCAGGCGCGGCGGGTCATCACGGTCAGCACGCCGGCCCGCGAGGAGCTGTCGCGGCGCCTGCGCATCGACCCCGCGAAGATCGAGGTCATGATGCCGCTCGCAGCCCGCGTGCCGCAGGAACCGCCGCTTCAAGCGGAACTTGAACACACGCGGCGCAAATACGGTCTTCCCGAGATGTTTATTCTGATGATAGGCACCGTCGAACCGCACCATAACCACGAAGCGGTGCTGGATGCGCTCGCGCTGCTGGATTCGCGTGTCGGGGTGGTCGTCTGCGGCCGCCGCACGGTCTATTCTGATTTTCTGCTCAGCTATGCCCGCGAGCGGCATTTGGCCACGCGCGTGGATTTCATCTACGAGCTGCCCCCCGCGGACCTTCCGGCGTTGTTCCGCATGGCGCGGGTCTTCGCCTACCTGCCCGACGCCTGCTCCGAGGCGTCGATCGTGCCGGTGGTCGAGGCGTTGCGCGCCGAGCTTCCGATGGTGCTGAGCGACACGCGGCTCAACCGCGAGGCCGCCGGCCATGCCGCCGCCTACGTGAATCCCGAGGCCCCGGGCGAGGTCGTCGCGGCGCTGGAGAACGCCCTCTGCGACGAGTCGTGGCGGCAGACGATGCGCCGGCGCGAACGCCGCCGCGCGGAGCTTTTCTCGGAATACGCCGTGGCGGAACGCCTTATGCAGATTTATACGTCGCTCTGACCGGCTGCGGGAAGTTCGATGCCTCTGATGCGGCCCGTCATCAGCCACTCCAGGTCGATCTGCGGATAGCAGACGTGGATGCGGCGGGCCAGCTCGGGGGAGAGGGGCGCCAGGCCCGTCAGCACGTCGTAGAGCGCTTCGCTGTCGGGAAGGCCGATCCGCCGGGCGAAACTCCCGGTGTAGAGCCCCGATGCGCGGATTGCGAACCGGAGGCGTTCGTGGTCGAAACGGTTGTTGTCGCTGCGGCGGCGGTGGTCATGCTGCTTCATGGTGGTGTGGATTTTGGGGACCTCTGTGCCGCGCCCGTAAAAATACGAACGCGGACTACTGTTTGCTTACCCAACGGACGGCTCTGGAAAACCTTTGTAGCAGTAAGCGCATATAGCCCGCGCCGTAACGACGTAGGAATCATATCCCGTGCCATACGGCGCAGGCCGCACCGCAAAGCAGGATATGCACTTGACTGCTAAGATAAATTTTCCAGATTTTTCCGTTGAGCCAAGACAACCCGCTGTTGCGGATTGCACGACAAAGATAGCAAAAAATGCGCTTGTTCCAAAACCGAATTGCATATGGCTTTGCAAAACCTTCCGACTGATAAAAGGGTCATTACGACCCTTCGCACGCCGAAACTGCGCGGTTTTTCGTTTCCGGCGGCGGTTTTTCCGAAGCCGCCCGGACCCGAAATCGTCTTTTCGGACACATCCCGCGAATTTCGAAGCCAAACTATTGCCAAAAAAAGTCCGCCGAATTTTGGCGGTTCTGAAAGATTCGTCTATCTTTGTGTTCGCAAAATAACAAAGGACGAAACAACACATAAATATTCACTAACTTAAATTTAATTGTTGCTATGAAAGTTTCTCATATCGAGCATCTTGGCATCGCCGTGAAGAGTCTCGACGAGGCGATTCCCTATTGGGAAAACGTATTGGGACTGAAGTGTTACGCCATCGAGGAGGTGGCCGATCAGAAGGTCCGCACGGCGTTCTTCATGCTGGGGCAGACCAAGATCGAACTGCTGGAGCCCACGTCGGAGGAGTCCACGATCGCCAAGTTCATCGAAAACCGCGGTATCGGCATTCACCACATGGCGCTGGCCTGCGAGAACATCGAGGAGCAGCTCGCCGACGCCGAGGCCAAGGGCATCCGCCTGATCGACAAGACCCCCCGCAAGGGCGCCGAGGGCTTGACCATCGCCTTCCTGCACCCCAAATCGACCCAGGGCATTCTGACGGAGCTTTGCGAAAACAAAAACAAATAAAGATATGAGCCAGATTCAGGATAAGATCAACCAACTGATCGAGAACCGCGAGACGGCCCGCATGGGCGGCGGACAGAAGGCGATCGACAAACAGCACGACAAGGGCAAGTACACGGCCCGCGAACGCATCCAAATGCTCCTCGACGAAGGTTCGTTCGAGGAGTTCGACATGTTCGTGACCCACCGCTGCTACGACTTCGGCATGGAGAAGAAGCACACCTTCGGCGACGGCGTGGTGACGGGTTACGGAACGATTGCCGGCCGTCTGGTGTACGTCTTCGCACAGGATTTCACCGTGACGGCCGGTTCGCTGTCGCTGTCGATGTCCGACAAGATCTGCAAGGTCATGGACATGGCCATGCGCAACGGCGCTCCGTGCATCGGCATGAACGACTCGGGTGGCGCACGCATCCAGGAGGGTGTCAACGCCCTGGCCGGATATGCCAACATCTTCCAGCGCAACGTGATGTCGTCGGGCGTCATCCCGCAGATTTCGGCCATCTTCGGCCCCTGCGCCGGCGGTGCCGTTTATTCGCCCGCGCTGACCGACTTCATCATCATGAAGAAGGAGACCTCGAACATGTTCCTCACGGGCCCGAAGGTCGTCAAGACCGTGACGGGAGAGGATGTGACGCAGGAGCAGCTCGGAGGAGCCACGATGCACACCACCAAGTCGGGCGTGGCGCAGTTCGCCGTAGACACCGAGGAGGAGGGCATCGAGCTGATCAAGAAACTGATCTCCTACATGCCGCAGAACAACATGGAGGACGCTCCGCTGGCCGTCTGCACGGACAAGATCACCCGTCTGGAGGATTCGCTCAACGACATCATCCCCGACAGCGCCAACAAACCCTACGACATGGCCGAGGTAATCCGTGCCATCGTTGACAACGGCGAATATCTGGAGTCGGCCGCAGGCTATGCCAAGAACATCATCACCTGCTTCGCCCGCTTCAACGGACAGTCGGTGGGCATCATCGCCAACCAGCCCAAGTTCATGGCCGGCGTATTGGACATCAGCGCCAGCCGCAAGGCCGCGCGCTTCGTGCGGTTCTGCGACGCCTTCAACATCCCGATCGTGACGCTCGTGGACGTGCCGGGCTTCCTGCCGGGCACCACGCAGGAGTACGGCGGCGTGATCACCCACGGCGCGAAACTGCTGTTCGCCTACTGCGAAGCCACGGTGCCGAAGATCACCGTCACGTTGCGCAAGGCTTACGGAGGCGCCTATATCGTGATGTCGTCGAAGCACATCCGCGGCGACATCAACTACGCATGGCCGACGGCCGAGATCGCCGTGATGGGCGCCAGCGGCGCCGTCGAGGTGCTCTACGGCAAGGAGCTGAAAGAGCTGGCCGACAAACCCGAGGAGAAGGCGAAGTTCATCGCCGAGAAGGAGCAGGAGTACAACGACAAGTTCTCCAACCCCTACAACGCCGCCCGCTACGGCTATATCGACGACGTGATCGAGCCGCGCAACACGCGCTTCCGCGTGATCCGCGCCTTGCAGTCGCTGGCAACCAAGCGTTTGCAGAACCCGCCCAAGAAACATTCGAACATTCCCCTGTAAAGACCGATAGCTTATGATACTGCAAGCAATGAGTTGGGGATGGTCGGAGATACTCTGGGTGTCGCTGATCGGTTTCAGCCTGGTGGTCGTCATGCTGGTGGCGCTGATCTTCATCATGAAGGCTTTCGGCGCCTGCTTCCGGGTGCGTCCCGCGGCCGGCAGCAAGATCGACGCACAGCCGATGATCAGCCCCGAGGAGGTCGCAGCCATCGCCACGGCGCTCAAAATCTACAAGGGCGCCCTGCACGACCGCGAATCCGAAGTGCTGACCATTCTCAACATCAAGCGGGCCTATTCGCCCTGGAATTCGAAAATTCACGGTTTAACCCAGCTTCCCGACCGGAAATAACCTAAACAAGAAAATGAAAGATTACTCACTGAAAATCAACGGACATAATTACAGCGTTCAGATCGACGACGTGAACGAGGCTTCGACGGTGGCCCATGTCGTGGTGAACGGTGTGGATTACGAAGTCGAGATCGAGGGCGCAAAAGCCTCGACGGTCTCCAAACCCCAGGTCGCACCGGCTCCCAAGTCGGCAAACAGCGCCATGATAACCCCCAGCTCGGCGACTCCCTCGCCGCGCATCGCCGCTGCCGCCCCTTCGTCGGGGTACAGCGTGAAATGCCCCCTGCCGGGCACCGTGCTGAGCGTGAAGGTCGCCGCTGGCGATACGATCGCTGCGGGACAGACGCTCGTCGTGCTCGAAGCCATGAAGATGGAGAACAACATCGACGCGGACCGCGGAGGCGTTGTCAAGCAGGTCCTCGTGCAGCAGGGCGCTACGGTAATGGAAGGCGACGTGTTAATCGTAATCGAGTAGGCGTATGTGGAGTGCATTGACTTCCAGCTCCAATTTCGTGTTGGAGAGTCTGGAAACCTTTGTCGAGTCCACCGGCATCGCCGGCCTCCTGGCCAACATGGGGTGGGGCAGTCTGGTCATGATCTGCGTGGCCTTCTTCCTGCTGTACCTCGCCATCAAGCATAAGTTCGAACCGCTGCTGCTGCTGACCATCGCATTCGGCATGCTGCTGACGAACCTGCCGGGAGCCAACCTCTACCATACCGAACTCTTCGCCGGAGGGCATGTCCACTGGGATATTTTCGTGGCGAACGCCGGACTGCTGGACTACCTCTATCTGGGTGTGAAACTCGGCATCTATCCCTGTCTCATCTTCGTGGGCGTGGGCGCCATGACCGATTTCGGTCCGCTGATCGCCAACCCCAAGAGCTTCCTGCTGGGCGCTGCGGCGCAGATCGGCATCTTCCTCACGTTCATCGGCGCCTATGCGCTGGGCTTCTCGCCTTCGGAGGCCGGTTCGATCGGCATCATCGGCGGTGCGGACGGCCCCACGTCGATCTACCTCACCGCGATCCTCGCGCCCGAACTGCTGGGCCCGATCGCCGTGGCCGCCTACTCCTACATGGCACTCGTGCCGGTGATCCAGCCGCCCATCATGCGCGCGCTGACCACCGAGAAGGAGCGCAAGATCAAGATGCGCCAGCTGCGTCCGGTGTCGAAGACCGAGAAGATCCTCTTCCCGCTGATCATCACCGTCATCATCGCCCTGCTGTTGCCGTCGGCCGCACCGCTGGTGGGCTGTCTGATGCTGGGCAACCTGATGAAGGAGTGCGGCGTGGTGGACCGTCTGTCGAAGACCGTGCAGAACGAGCTGATGAATATCGTCGTGATCTTCCTGGGCCTCACGGTGGGCGCTACGGCCACGGCCGAGGCGTTCCTCAATCCCCGGACGCTCTTCATCCTGCTGCTGGGCGTGATCGCTTTCGGCATGGGTACCGCCGGCGGCGTGCTGCTGGCCAAGCTGATGAACCTCTTCTCGAAGGAGGGGAACAAGATCAACCCGCTGATCGGTTCGGCAGGCGTTTCGGCCGTGCCGATGGCCGCCCGCGTGTCGCAGACCGAGGGTCAGAAGGCCGATCCCTCGAACTTCTTGCTGATGCACGCTATGGGGCCCAACGTGGCCGGTGTGGTCGGTTCGGCGGTCGCTGCGGGTATCCTGCTCTCGTTCCTCGGATAACGGAGATCGTTTTTTGTGTAAAAGCCGGATTCGTTTCCGGCTTTTTTTGTTATATTTACGCAAATCATTAATCTCTGTTGCGATGAAACAACTGATTCTGCTGATGGCGGGATTCGCGGCGTTCCACGCGGCTGCCGCCGGACATTATTCGGCGGCGGAGGCGGATTTCCCGGCCGTCTGTGCGACGGCGGCGGACAGTCTGCCGCCGGTCGATACCCTTGCGAACGAACCCTATCTGCTGGCCGATCCGATGCCCTCGTTCAACGGAAACGGAACGCTCGACTTCTGCCGCTGGGTGCAGGAGCATCTGCGCTATCCCTACGAGGCGGTTGTCTACGGCATCGAAGGGCGTGTGGTGGTGGGTTTCGTCGTCGAGGCGGACGGCAGGGTTTCGAATGCCGAGGTGCTGTCGTCGCCCGATCCGACGCTCTCCGAGGCCGCTCTGAGCGTCGTGCGCCGGTCGCCCCGCTGGGAGCCAGGAAAGTTGAACGGCCAGCCCGTGCGGGTCAGGCTCTCCTTTCCGATTGATTTCAACCTCCAGTTGTCGGGGGTAAAACCTGTTGTCGTTACGATGCTGCCGAAATTTCAGGGCGGCGGACTGATCGACTTCAAGCACTGGGTGCTCCGGAACGTGGAGTTCTCCGACAAGATTTTCTACCGCGGGGACGAAGGATGGGTCGAGGTGTCGTTCTCCGTGAACCGGAAAGGCAAGGTGCGCGAGATCGAGACGACCCGTTTCAGCGATCCGGATTTCGCCTTCCAGATTCAGCGGACGATCGCGTCGTCGCCGCTGTGGACTCCCGCCGACAGCAGCGGCAAGAGGCGCGGTACCGATTTCAAACTGCGTTTCGATCTGTCGTTGCAGCGCGGTCCGAACGGGCTTTATTCCGAGGATATGACGGCCTATACCGACGCCGACAGCCTGCCGCGCTTCTGCGGCGGTTCGCCCGGGATGTTCCGGGAGTGGGTGCGGCGGCAGGTGGACAGCCTGCTGGACCCCGGCGCCGCCGTGCCCCGGGTGCGGGTCAACGTGCGCTTCGTTATCGAACCCGACGGCACGATGACCGGTATCCGCGTGAGCGCTCCGAAAGAGCACTCGGGATTCGCCAAACTGGTCCGCATGGCCGTCGATAAAACCCCGCTGTGGACCCCGGCCGTGGCGGGCGGGGAAAAGGTCCGCTTCCGGATTTCGCAGATATTGCTTTTCGGGCAGGAGGAGGAGCTCGGGAAGAATCCCGATTCGCTCGACGTGCTGCCCAAATTCCAGAACGGAGGCTTGCCGGAATTCCGCCGGTGGGTGATGGAGACGGTGAAATTCCCGCGCGAGGCGCTTGAATCGGGCGTCGAAGGGCGTGTGCTGGCTTCGTTCGTCGTCGAGGCCGACGGCTCGGTGGGGTCGGTGCGGATCATCCGCTCGCCCCATCCGGTCCTTTCGCGGGAGGTGGTGCGGGCGCTGGCCGAGTCGCCCCGATGGACCCCCGGCAGCCAGAACGGCGAGCCCGTGCGGGTGAAATATACCGTTCCGGTCGATTTCCGGATTCCGGCGGAGCGGAAAACGGCCTCCGGCCCGGCGCAGGAACGTAATACTACCCGGCGCTGACGTCGCCGACGGTGGCTCGCAAAAGCCGTAACCTCTCTGAAAACGGGACGGTTGCGGCTTTTTTTGCGCCGTTTGCGATTTTGATTTTCATTTGTCTTTGCAGTTCGAAAACTTTTTCGTACCTTTGCGCACCCGCAAAGTGCGGGAAACGGATTACAATAAGTTAAATTAAACGTAAACGAAAGTGGATTCATTAAGCTACAAGACTATCTCGGCCAATGCTTCGACGGTGACCAAAGAGTGGGTCGTCATCGACGCTACGAACGAGGTATTGGGACGTCTTGCATCGCAGGTCGCGAAGATCCTCCGAGGCAAGAACAAGCCCAGCTACACGCCCCACGTCGATTGCGGCGACTACGTCATCGTCATCAACGCGGAGAAGGTGAAGCTCACGGGCAACAAAATGACCGACAAGGTCTACACACGTCACACCGGGTATCCCGGCGGCCAGCGTTTCGCCACCCCCGCCGACTATCTGGCCAAGAAACCGACCTTCCTCATCGAGAAGGCTGTCAAAGGCATGCTGCCCAAGACCCGTCTGGGCGAAAAGCTGCTCACGAACTTGAAGGTGTATGCCGGCGCGGAGCATCCCCACGCCGCACAGAACCCGAAGACCATTAAATTAAACGAGATTAAGTAAGAGTTATGGAAGTTGTAAACACCGTAGGTCGTCGTAAGGCCGCTGTGGCTCGCGTATACGTGAAGCCGGGCAAGGGTCAGATTACAATCAACCGCAAAGCGCTTGAAGTTTACTTCCCGCTCGAAATTCTCCAGTACCAGGTGAAGCAGCCCCTGCTGGCCACCAACACCGTGGAGAATTACGACATCGCCATCAACCTCGATGGCGGCGGCATCACGGGACAGGCTTCGGCAGCTCGTCTGGGCATCGCACGTGCCCTGTGCGAGATCGACGCCGAGATGCGTCCGGTGCTGAAAAAGGCCGGATTCCTCACGCGCGATCCCCGCGAGGTTGAGCGTAAGAAGCCCGGTCAGCCCGGAGCACGCCGCAAGTTCCAGTTCAGCAAGCGTTAATACGCACGACCGGAATTTCGGCAACGCACGGCGACGGTTCTCAAACCACATGGATACTTATTATATATTGGGAATTTTTCATTTTCAATTCTTAATTTTTAATCAGTCTACTATCTGGTTGCTGCGCCGCGGAAAACTCGGGGGACCGGCAAGGCCGCTACCCGCCTGAGTTGATGAAAAGAGAATTAAAATTAAACCAACGAATCGAATTAAAATGTCACGTACAGATTTTAATACATTACTGGAAGCCGGTGCGCACTTTGGTCACCTGAAGCGCAAATGGAACCCCAAAATGGCTCCTTACATCTTCATGGAGAAGAACGGCATCCACATCATCGACCTGCACAAGACCGTGCTGAAGATCGATGAGGCTGCTGCGGCCATCAAGCAGATCGCCAAGAGCGGTCGCCGCGTGCTGTTCGTAGCGACCAAGAAACAAGCCAAGGAAATTGTTGCCGAAAAGGTGGCAGCCGTCGGAATGCCTTACGTCACCGAGCGTTGGGCCGGCGGTATGCTGACAAACTTCCCCACCATACGTAAAGCCGTCAAGAAAATGGCCACCATCGACAAGATGACCACCGACGGCACGTTCGATAATTTCTCCAAGCGCGAGAAACTCCAGATCGCCCGCCAGCGCGCGAAGCTGGAGAAGAACCTCGGTTCGATCGCCGATCTGACGCGCCTTCCGGCCGCCCTGTTCGTCGTTGACGTACAGAAAGAGGCCAACGCCGTGAAAGAGGCCAAACGCCTCAGCATCCCCGTATTTGCAATGGTAGACACTTGTTGTGATCCGACCGACATTGATTACGTTATCCCTGCAAATGACGATGCTACGAAGTCGATCGCCGTGGTTCTCGAAGCCATGTGCGCCGCTATCGCCGAGGGCACCGAGGAGCGCAAGCTCGAAAAGGAGAAGGAGGCACAGGAGGCTGAAGCCGAGGGTGCTGCGATCAAGAAGGAGGGCAAGCCCCGCATCAAGAAGGCCGTGAAGGCTTCGGTGGATGCCGAGGAGGCTGCCGTGGCAGAGGTGGTTGCCGCTGTCGAAACTCCGTTCGAGGAGCCCGCTGCCGCTCCCGCCGAGGAGGCTGCCGAAGCTGTTGCCGAGGCCGCTGCCGAGGAAAAGGCAGAATAATTGTATTACGAACCGTAAGAGAAAGGAAAAGATTATGGAAATCAAAGCTGCCGATGTAATGAAGCTCCGCAAGATGACCGGTGCCGGTATGATGGATTGCAAGAAAGCACTCATCGAGGCCGAAGGCGATTTTGCGCGTGCTCAGGACATCATCCGCGAGAAGGGTAAGCTCGTCGTTGCCAAGCGTGCCGACCGCACCGCTACCGAGGGTGTCGTCGTGACGAAGATCGTAGGCCAGAAGGCTTACATCCTCTGCCTGGCGTGCGAAACCGACTTCGTGGCTCAGAATGCCGAATACAGCGCTTCGGCAGAGGCCATGCTGGAGGTCGCCGTGAAGAACGACGTTGCCGACCGCGACGCTCTGCTGGCTACGAAGAACGGCGAAGGCCATACCGTCGAGGAGATGGTGACCGAGAAGTCGGGTCAGACGGGCGAGAAGATCGAGCTGGCATACTACGCCCGCATCGAGGCTCCCTACTGCGCCGCATACGTGCACTTCAACAAGAAGCTGGGTACGATCCTGGGCTTCAACAAGGAGATTCCCGCCGAGGTGGCCCACACCGTGACCATGCAGGCTACGGCTATGGCTCCGGTTTCGATCTCCGAGGCCGACTGCCCCGCAGAGGTCGTGGAGCACGAGCGCAAGATCGCCGTGGAATCCATGAAGCAGGACCCCAAGAACGCCAACAAACCCGAGGCCATTCTGGAGAAGATCGCCGAGGGCAAGATGCGCAAGTTCTTCGAGGAGAACACGTTGCTGGCTCAGCCGGTGGTAGGCGAGAAGGAGTCGATCGCCGACTTCATCCGCAAGGCCGACAAGGACGCCACGGTAGTCGCTTACAAGCGTTTCGCTTTGGGCGAGTAGTCCGAACCGATTCATACGAAAACAGGCCGGAGCGATCCGGTCTGTTTTTTTTGTGTTGTATGCGGGCGGGGGCTCCGGTGTTGTTTTTGGGCCGCTTCCGCGGTTTTTCCGGCCGCCTCTCAGAGTTCCACTTTTTCGATCTTCCCCAGCTTCACGTACCAAAGGTATCCCTCGACCCCTTCGTAGCCCATTTCGCCGAGCAGGCGGAGGTATTCGCGCATCTGGCTGCGGTAGCGTCCGGCGTCGCGTTCGCCGAATTTGTAATCGACGGCCACGACACGCCCGTCGCCGATCATCACGCGGTCGGGACGCCGTGTTGACGAGCTTCCGGGGAGGATGATCTCGCTCTCGTTGCGGACCTGCCGCCATCCGCCGCCGAACCACTCGCGCACCTCGGGGTGTTTTAGCGCCCGGTCGATCATCTGCCGCAGCGTCGCGGCATCGTCGGCCGAAAGCGTGCCGTCGGCCTGCATGCGCCGCACGGCGTCGTGGATCTGCGCTTCGTCGCCGGCCTGCTCGAATGCCTTGTGCATCAGGATGCCGAGGTTGCGGGGCGAGAGCTCGACATCGGCCCCGTCTTCGAAATAGCGTTGCGAGGGGAGCCGCAGCCGCAGGTCGGCGCGCGCCGTGGAGTAGTCTTCGAGGATGATATGCTCCGTTTCCGAACGCTTGGAGCCCCCGGCGACGGGGCCTGCGAACTCTCCGAAAGCGAAGTGTTCGCCCGTCTCGTCGGCCGTATAGCGTCCCTCGGTGTCGCCCAGCAGGGCCTTGTCGCCGTCGATGCGGATGCTTTGCAGCAGCACTCCGCCGACCGTGCGGCCGCCCTTCTGGGGAATGAAGACGTGCAGTGACTCGGCGGCGCGCGTAAGGGCCACGTACAGCAGGTTCACGTTGTCCACATGGGCGTAGACCAGTTCGCGGTAGTACTCCGCCGAGAAGTCCGATTCGGCCATCGCCCGCTTGTAGCGCACCGGGAAACGTCCGATCTCGCCGGTCGCTTCGCCGCGTGCCTCGGCCCAGACGATGTTCTGCACCATGCCGCTCGATTTGGGGTCCAGCGGCCATGAGCAGTAGGGGATCACCACGGCCCGTTTTTCGAGCCCCTTGGCTTTGTGGATGGTGGTGATTTCGACCGTCGTGGCGCTCTCGTCAACCGACAGCGAGCGGTTTTTGCCCGTTTCGTCCCACCAGCGCAGGAACAGCGCGATGTCGGCGATCTTCGTCGCGCAGAAGGCGATGATCTGTTCGTGGATGGCTTGCAGATAGGCCGTCTGGCGGCGGTCGCCTTCGAGGGCGTGCTCCATGACGATCCGTTCGAACGCCTCCTCGGGCGACAGCAGGCGGATCGAACGGAAGAAGTCGCGTTCGCCGTCGGTCAGCGTGCGGTCGAACGCATGGCCGAGGTAGTGGTTGTAGACGGCCCGCGAAAGCGAATCGTCGGGGTTGAGCGCCAGCCGCAGCGCGGCGGCGATGAACGAGCTGACGGGGGCGTTGCCGACGATCAGCGCCTCCTGTGTCATCACGTCGAAGCGGTAGCGCGGATTTTCGTTGCGGCGCTTGAAGTCGAGGAGTTCGGCGGCGACCTTCGCGCCGTCGGTGGCCCCGCGCACGAGGATCATGATGTCGCACGGCCGGAAACCCTTGTCGATCAGCTCGCAGATGCGCTCCACGACGGGCGGCTGTTCGGCGAAGGTTTCGACCGAAACGTAGCCCGGTTGCTCGGCTTTGCGGCGGGGCGTCTGCGCGTGCCCGCGGTAGGCGTCGGCCAGCGTGTCGTGCAGCGAGGCGGCTTCCGCGGGGTCGATGGCCCCTGCGTCGGCGGCCTTCGAGAGGGTTTCGTTGAGCAGGAGATTGTCCGCCGCGACGATCCGTTCGATGATGCGGTTGTTGAAGTCCACCACCGCGGGCAGACTCCGCCAGTTCTCCTGGAGGTTTTCGACCACGGTGTTGCCGGGTCCCAGGGCCTTTTGGGCTTTCTCGTGGAGGATGCGCCAGTCGCCGCCGCGCCAGCGGTAGATCGACTGCTTGATGTCGCCCACGATCAGCACCGAGGTCTCTGCGGTCTGCGACATGGCGTTCTGCAACAGCGGCAGGAAATTCTCCCACTCCTTGACCGAGGTGTCCTGGAACTCGTCGATCATGAAGCGTTCGAAACGGTTGCCGACCTTTTCGTAGATGAACGGCGCGTCGTTGTGGCCGATGAACTCCGAGAGGACGTATTTGGTCTCCGAGAGGAGCATCATGTTCTGTTCGTCGCACAGCTGCTGCACCCGTTCGTAGAGGTCCGACAGCAGGGCGAAGCTGCGGTAGTTCTCGCGCAGCAGGTCGCAGGTGTTCCAGCTCCGCATGTTGGCGTCGTAGAGATCGCACATCTCCCGGAGCAGGGGTTGCAGTTCGGGGGCGAGCGCCTGTGCGGGCGATCCCTTGGGGGCCCATCCGTCGGTCGAGGCGGCCATTTTGGCCGCCGTGGCGCCGTAGGGTTTCAGTTCGCCCGCGGCGACGGTGAAGAACCAGTTGGCGAAACTGCGGCTCTTGCCCGAGAAATCGGCGGCCGTGAGCCCGGCTCCGGTGATGATCCCGACGGCCTGCGCGGCCGCCTCCTGCATCCGTTTCTTGGTCGCTTCGGCATGCGCCGTGGCGCGTGCGACGATCCTCCCCAGCTCCTCGCGCGAGCGCGCCCGGCCCAGCGCGGCCTTGTTCTTCTCCTTGAACAGCTCGCCGCCCAGCGAGAGAATGCCGTCGCGGATGTCCCACTTGCGGCCTTCGTCGATGCGCTCCTGCACGAAATCCGTGAGCCACCGTTGCAGGTCGCGGTCAACGGTGATCTGCTCGATGAGCGTGTCGGCGCTTTTCGACAGCACCGACGCCGTTTCGATCTCGACGTTGTAATTGAGGTCGATGCCCAGCTCCTTGATAAAGGCGCGCAGGATGCGCTGGAAGAAGGTGTCGATCGTGAGCACCGTGAAGCGCGAATAGTCGTGGAGTATCTTCGAGCGCACCTCGGCGGCGCGTTTGCGCACCGAACGTTCGTCGAGCGACAGCTCGCGGCAGAGGTTTTCCAGATAGGGGCTCGCGGCTCCGGACGCCAGGGCGTGAATCTCTTTCAGGATGCGCGATTTCATCTCCTCGGTGGCCTTGTTGGTGAAGGTCACGGCGAGGATATGCCGGTAAAGACCGGGCTGGCCGATCACGTCGCGGACGTATTTGTAGGCCAGCTGGTAGGTTTTTCCCGATCCGGCGCTCGCATTCAGAATCTTCGCTCTCACTGTCCGAAATTTCGTTTTAACGGGTAAAAATACAAAACAAATCCCGAACTTCGCAATAATTTTGTAATTTAGCGGAGGTAAAACAAGTCTTTGTTATGAAGAAAATGATTCTGACGGCCGTGATGCTGGCCGCCGCCGCACTCTGCCGCGCACAGCAGCCGGCCGAAACCGGGGAACGCCGCGAATGGCTCACTTCGTTTACCGCCGTCGAGGTGTCGGCGCCGCTCGACATCCGCTTCGTCCCGGTGCCCGACACCGAAGCCCCCAAGATCGTCTACGACACCAAAGGTTCCTATACGACCCGTTTTCGCGCCGAGGTGCGGGACAAGGTGCTGCGCATTTCGGAGCGTGCCGACGCGCGCCGTCCCGACCGCACCTCCGTGACGGTCTATTACAACTCGCTGGAACGCATAGCCATTGCCGACGCCGTGGCGACGTTTGACAGCACGCTGGTGGCCACGGTCCTCGACCTGACCGTGGGCGGCATGGCGCAGGTGACGGCCCGGATGGATGTCAAGGACCTTAAAATGGAGCTTTCGGGCAAGAGTTCGGCGACGCTGACGGGCGATGTGCGCTACCTTTCGTTGTTCGTTTCGACCGGCAGGGTCGAAGCCGCGGAGCTGGAGGTGATGTCCGCCGAGGTCAACGTCACCAGTTCGGGCACCGCGTCGCTGTGGGTGACCGACCGTTTCCAGGGCAAGACCTCGACCGGGGGCAAGATCTCCTACAAGGGCGTTCCGCCGGTCGTGCGCAGCGGCTCGAAATTCATGGGCGGCGACATAACACGGGTCGAGTAATTCAAAATTCATAATCTTGACTTTTCTCCACGAAGTCGCCCGGGACCTTTACGAACGCTACGGCGAGGGGTTGTCCGACCGTGCGCTGCTCTTTCCGTCGCGGCGTGCGCGGCTGTTTTTCGTCGATGCCCTGACCGGAATCGCCGGGCGGCCCATGTGGCAGCCGCAATGGGTGACCGTCGATGACCTCATGGCCGAAATCTCGGGCTTGCATACGGGCGACCGCGTGCGGCTCATCACCGAACTCTACAAGATCTATTCGGAGTATCACGCCGAGCCGTTCGACAAATTCTACTTTTGGGGCGACATGCTCCTGACGGATTTCGACACCATCGACAAATACCGGATCGACGCCGCGATGCTGTTCCGCAACATCTCGGAGATCAAGGAGATCGAGGCCGACATCTCGTACCTCACTCCCGCGCAGCTGCAAATCCTGCGCTTCTGGTCGTCGCTGGGCGACGAGGCCGACCTTTCGGCCGAGAAACGCAAGTTCCTGGCCATCTGGAAGACGCTGGGACCCGTCTACCGCCGTTTCCGCGAACGCCTCGCCGAACTGGGCATCGCCTATAACGGCATGGTCCAGCGTGCCGCCGCCGACCGCATCCGCGAGGGCGGGTACGCCTTCCCGGAGCCGAGACGGTATGTCGTGGCAGGTTTCAACGCCTTGTCGGAGTGCGAAAAGGTACTCTTCCGCTTCCTTTCGACCGCCGCCGAGACCGATTTCTACTGGGATTACGACTCCTACTATAAGGACCGCCCCGAGCAGGAGGCCGGGATGTTCGTCCGCGAGAACATCGTGCAGTTCCCGCCGCGCGGGGCCGTGTCGCACGACAACATGGAGCGGCCCAAGGAGCTGACCGCCGTGGCCGCGGTGTCGAACGCCGTGCAGTGCAAGCACGCCGCCGCGATCCTGCGCGAACTGGCTGCCGCGGGGCCGCTGGACAAGCGTACCGCCGTAGTGCTGACCGATGAGAATCTGCTCCTGCCGCTGCTGTACGCCCTGCCGCCCGAGATCGGGCGGGTCAACGTCACGATGGGCTATCCGTTGCGGTCGAGCCTGGCCTACACCTTTGTCGAGCGCCTCGTGGAGTTGCAGGCCCACCGCCGCACGAAGGGGGCGGGTTGCACCTTCTACCACGCCGACGCCGTGGGCATCCTCGCGCATCCCTACATCGCGGACTGCGATGCCCGCGAAACCCGTGCGATGCAGGACGAGATCGTGCGCGAACGCCGCATCTCGATAGACGCCCGGTGGCTGGGGCGCAACGAATTGCTGAAACTGGTCTTTTCTCCCGCCGCCGAATGGCGCGAACTTTCGGACTGGCTGCTGAGGGTCACGGCCGCCGTGGCCCGGATGCCCTACGAGGGGGACGACGCCCGGCAGCGGGTGGAGTTTCTGGCCGTGATCGCCGAGGAGCTCACCAAACTGCGCAATTCGCTGGATGAATGCGACATAGAACTGACTCCGGAGGTCTATGCGTCGCTCCTGCGCCGCCACCTGCAAACCCTGCGCATTCCCTACGAGGGCGAACCGCTCGAAGGGGTGCAGATTATGGGTATCCTCGAAACCCGCAACCTCGATTTCGATAATGTCATCCTGCTGTCGATGAACGACGACAACTTCCCGGGCAACCACATGGCCCAGGCGTCGTTCGTGCCCTACAACCTGCGCGCGGCCTACGGGCTTCCCACGCCCGAGCACCACGAGGGCGTCTACGCCTACTATTTCTACCGCCTCGTGCAGCGGGCCCGGCGGGTGTGGATGCTCTACTGCTCGCATGCCGACGACAAATCGACGGGCGAGCCCAGCCGCTACATCTACCAGCTGGATTACGAGAGCGGTTTCCCGGTGAAAAAGGTCGAGGTGGGCGTCGATGTCAACCTCGCCGAGACGGCCCCGATCGAGGTGGCGAAGGACGAGGGGGTGATGCGGCGTCTGGAGCGTTTCACCGACCCCGAATCGAAGGCCACGCTCTCGCCGACGGCATTTTTCCGCTATGTGGCGTGCCCTCTGCGCTTCTATTTTCACTCCGTGGCGCGCCTCGAAGCCGACGACGAGATCTCCGAAGAGGTCGATGCCCCGATGTTCGGAACCATCCTCCATGCCGCGGTGCAGAAACTCTACGCCCGGATCGTGGGGGAGCTGCATCCCGGCGATACCCTGCGGACGATGCTCCGCACGGGCGAGGTGGCTGCAGCGGTCGAGGCGGCGATCAACGAGAATTACCTCCGGGACACGGCGGCCACGGCCGGGGATTACACGGGCAACCTCCTGCTGGTGAAAGACATCGTTACGCGCTACCTGCGGGGCGGGGTGATGCCCTACGATGCCGCGCACGACGCCTTCACGGTCACGGGGCTGGAGCAGGAGGTGGCCTACGGATTCGATTTTGAGTCGGCCGGGCGGCCGCTCCGCATGAAATTCGCCGGCATCGCCGACCGTATCGACGTGCTGGAGGACGGAACCCTGCGCGTGGTCGATTACAAGACCGGGGCGCCGCATCTGGAGTTCGCGGGGGTGGAGAGCCTTTTCCGCGGCGAGGGCAAGCAGCGGCTTTCGAATATTCTCCAAACGTTGCTTTACGCCATGATGCTCTACCGCACGCGCGGGGCCGACGCCGTGCCGGCGCTCTACTACGTGCGGGCGATGAACCGTCCCGACTACCTGCCGACGCTCGACGACCGCGAAACGGGTCTGCGCGGCGCCGGCTACACGCTTTACGCCGAACGTTTCGAGGAGCTCGTGGGCGAGACCCTCGCCGAATTGTACG
>ERZ773242.96-NODE-96-length-97514-cov-7.056136_pt1 | contig 97514 bp, 66 predicted proteins | sample MGYA00511077_ERZ773242 | MGnify/ENA primary metagenome ERZ773242 (study PRJEB29015, sample SAMEA2737754) | human gut metagenome | biome: human gut; feature: human-associated habitat; material: faeces | place: China | collected 2012 ... | reverse complement strand
CCATATCATCCTTGATTGTGTGCCATGTAGGATCGAACGAATATTCTCCTTCCGGGTCACAAGGGATGATGTCGATCGTCTTGATTCCGGCAATTTCGTTGATGAACAGGTGGTCGTCTGTAGCACCCCCCATTACTTCATCGATGAAATATTTCCCGTATCCCAATTCGTTAGCCTTTTTCCAGACTTTCCGGTTGACGTCTTTGGCATATTTTTCAGAATAGGCTTCGCGATAGAAAGTAGGTTGCTGGCCGCCTACCATGTCGAGCAATATGCCGAAACGGGCGTTATACCCCGGCACATGCGGATTACGTGCCCAGTATTGTGATCCCAGACACCAGGAGTCCTCCTGATGCTTGCCGCTGGCCTGGTGCGTGCCGTAGTCTTCGGCATCGAGGAAGATGATATCGATACCGAGTTCGGGTTGTTGCTGTTGAATCTGACGGGCTATCTCAAGAAGTACTCCTACACCGCTTGCACCGTCATTGGCTCCTAAGATTGGCGTATAGTGGTTCTTTTTATCCGGATCATTGTCTGCCCAGGGACGGGTATCCCAGTGTGCAAAGAGGGCGATGCGCTTTTTATTTTCCGGCTTATAAGAACCGATAATGTTGCGTGCTTTCAGCAGGGTACCGTCATAGGCGATAAGATCGGCATACTGGTTGGTAACCGTAGCACCGAACTTTTCCAGTTGTCCGGCAAGATAGTTGCCGCAGGCCACATGCCCTTTGCTGTTGGGCACACGCGGTCCGAAATCGACCTGTTCTTTTACATATTGATAGGCACTGTCGGCATCGAACTGAGGTGCCTGTATGGTGGCTACGGTCTCTTTCGTCATTTCGCTTGCTTTATTCTTGTTGCCGCAAGAAGAAAGTGACAGTGTGAAAAGTAATAATAACCCCACTAATGACATGATATAATTCTTTTTCATTTTAAGTAACTGTTGTATTATATCGGCAAAAGTAATGATTTTCACTGTAGTTTGCTTCTGCGGACATGGTTTATTAACAAATGAACTTTAATTCTGTTGCTTTCTTGCCGACATTCAATTCTACTTCCGCTCCGTTGATCAGAGGAAGATTGCGGGTGACGTGCCCTACCGGAAAGTCAAAACAGACCGGATAATCGTACTCTTTTACCAGATCGGCCAGTGCGGCGTATAGCTCTTTCCCTAATGAACGGTCTTCTTCATATTCCGTGAATTGACCGATGATGAGTCCGGAGAGCTTTTCAAGTACCCCTCCTAACTTCAAATTATACATCATACGCTCTATGGCATGCGGGCGTTCGCTGATGTCTTCGATAAACAGAATGCTGCCTTCGGGCGGAATGTCGTAAGGAGTGCCGCGCAATCCGTAAAATACGGCCATATTCCCCCCTCTCAGAATCCCCCTGGCGGTTCCTTGGCGGTTCAATTTGTGTTTCGGACAGGAGTATTCCGGTAACGTGCCGCTTAGAATATTTTTCAGATGCAGAGAACAGGGATCGTCTTCGGGTTCTACTGTCAGATGCCGTGCCATGGGGGCATGCAAAGAAGCAAAACCGTTGGATTGAATCAGATTGTGCAATGCTGTGATGTCACTGAATCCTATCAGCCATTTGGGGGATTCGCGAAAGAGGGTGAAATCCAGTGCCTGTACGAGGTGTACCGCACCGTATCCGCCACGACTGCAGAAAATGGCCTTTATCTCCGGGTCATTCATCATGCTTTGGAGGTCGCTCAAACGTTGCTTGACGGTTCCGGCATATCTACCGGAAGCACTGCCGGCGTGTTTGCCCATAATCACCTTCAGTCCCCAGGATTCCAATCGCTTTTTCGCTCCTTTCAGAAATGATTTGTCTATCTTGCTCGATGGAGAGACGATGGCGACTTTATCGCCTTCGTGCAAATAAGGGGGAAGAATCAGGCTGTTCATATGTTCGGTTATTTTTGCAAATGTACGTATTCACCGGATTATGACATAAGTTTTTAAAATAATTTTTCTTTCCATGACAAAATGTTATATAAACGCGTTATTTTTCTCCCTTACTATGCTGTATTTCTCAATCATTTTTCTGATATTTGCTAAAAATCTAACGTTATGGAACCTATTAGAACTTTCGATCAGCTGACTTCCCATCTGAAAACACTGAACCGACGCAAGAGAATTGCGGTAGTATGTGCCAATGACGCCAATACGGAATATGCCATAGCCCGTGCTCTTGAAGAAGGAATTGCCGAGTTCCTGATGATTGGTGATTCGGCTATTCTTGAAAAGTATCCGACTCTGAGAAAATATCCGGAATATGTAAAGACGATCCATATGGAAGATTCGGATGAGGCGGCCCGAGAGGCGGTGCGTATTGTCCGTGAAGGCGGTGCGGATATTCTGATGAAAGGTATTATTAATACGGATAATCTGCTTCATGCTATTTTGGACAAGGAAAAAGGGCTGCTACCCAAAGGGAAAGTGCTGACGCATCTTGCGGTCATGCAGATACCTACTTATAATAAACTGCTGTTTTTTTCTGATGCTGCCGTTATTCCGCGACCTACTTTGCAGCAACGTATCGAGATGATCTGGTATGCCATTCATACTTGCCGTTCTTTCGGAATAGAGCAGCCGCGCATCTCTCTTATCCATTGCACGGAGAAAGTCAGTGCCAAATTTCCTCATTCCCTGGACTATGTAAATATCGTCGAGTTGGCGGAGGCTGGTGAATTCGGTAATGTAATTATTGACGGTCCGCTGGATGTCCGTACTTCTTGTGAACAGGCAAGCGGTAGCATAAAGGGAATTGTTTCTCCTATCGACGGGCAGGCGGATGTACTGATATTCCCTAATATAGAATCGGGCAATACGTTCTATAAGTCGGTTTCCCTTTTTGCCAATGCCGATATGGCGGGACTGCTGCAAGGTCCTGTTTGTCCGGTTGTATTGCCCTCGCGTAGCGATTCCGGTCTGTCTAAATATTATAGCATGGCGATGGCCTGCCTCACCTGTAAATAAACAACTTATGAAGATTCTTGCTATTAATCCCGGTTCTACCTCGACAAAGATTGCCGTCTATGAAGACGAAACGCCGTTGCTGGTTCGAAACATCCGACATACGGTAGAAGAACTGGCTGTTTTCCCGGAGGTGACCGATCAGTTCGAATTTCGTAAATCACTTGTGCTTACCGAATTGGAGAAGGAGGGCATTCCTTTCCGGTTTGATGCCATTATCGGTCGTGGCGGTTTGGTGAAACCTATTCCCGGCGGGGTGTACGAGGTGAATGAGGCCATGCGGCAGGATACGCTTCATGCCATGCGTACGCATGCCTGTAACTTGGGGTGTCTCATAGCTGATGAGTTGGCTTCCATGCTTCCCGGTTGCCGTGCCTTTATAGCAGATCCCGGTGTAGTGGACGAGATGGATGAGATTCCTCACATTACAGGCTCTCCTCTGATGCCGCGCATCACCATCTGGCATGCGTTGAATCAACGGGCGATTGCTCGTCGGTATGCCCGTGAGCATCATACGAGATACGAAGATCTGAACCTGGTGATTTGCCATCTTGGCGGTGGAATTTCCATCGGTGCGCATGAACATGGCCGTGCCATCGATGTGAATAATGCGCTCGACGGTGAGGGGCCATTCTCACCCGAACGTGCTGGCACGCTTCCGGCAGGACCATTGATCGACCTTTGTTATAGCGGGCGTTTCACAAAGGATGAATTAAAGAAACGCATTTCCGGTCGTGCCGGGCTGACAGCCCATTTGGGTACGACCGATATTCCCGCTATCGTGGCTTCTATCGAAAAAGGAGATCAAAAAGCCGAACTGATATTGAATGCCATGATCTATCAGGTAGCCAAAGGTATCGGTGCGGCGGCTGTTACCCTTTACGGCAAAATCGACGCTATCCTGTTGACTGGCGGAATTGCCCATTCCGAGTATGTAGTTTCCCGCCTCACGGCACGCATCTCTTTTCTGGCACCGGTGCATGTATATCCGGGTGAGGATGAGTTGGAGGCTTTGGCACAGAACGCATTGGGAGCTTTGCGGGGAGAATTGCCGGTTGCTGTTTATGAGTAGAATAGTTTGTTGAGCATTTGGTGTGCTGCGGTGAATCCATTATCTTTGAAACGTATTATAAATGTTATGATTATGCAAGATATAATAAACGGACGTTGCGGTTGGTGCGGAACTGACGAACTGTATGTGAAATACCATGATCAAGAGTGGGGGAAATTGGTGACCGACGACAAGACGCTGTTTGAGTTTCTTGTATTGGAGGGTGCGCAAGCCGGATTGAGCTGGATAACGATCCTTAGGAAACGGGAGGGATATCGCAAGGCTTTTTGTAATTTTGATGCCGGGTTGGTGGCACAAATGACCGATGAAGATGTAGAGCGGTTGATGCAGTTTGACGGCATTGTGAAAAACCGTCTGAAAATCAAGTCGACCATCATCAATGCAAGGCTGTTTCTCGGCCTGCAAAAAGAGTTCGGTAGCTTTTATGAATATACATTGTCATTCTTTCCCGACAGGAAACCGATTATCAATACTTTTCGTTCATTGAGTGAGATTCCTGTATCGTCTCCCGAATCCGATGCTATGAGCAAGGATATGAAAAAAAGGGGATTCAAATTCTTCGGGACGACCATTTGCTATGCTCATTTGCAGGCTTCGGGGTTTATCAATGATCATCTGGCGGACTGTTTTTGCCGGAAAGGATAAATCACGATATAACTTTCACAATAACCATGATATACTTATGCTATGGTCGAGCACTATGGTAATGAGTTGTTGATGATAGAGTATACTTGACATTAGGATAGTAGATGATGCATGAAAACATCCGGATGTTGTGGTGTACAACATGGGGATGTTCTATTTCAAAACATGGGGATGTTTTACTTGAGAACATGGGGATGTTCTGCTTCTGAAAATATATATTTATCAACAGCAGGAAGGTATGTGCTTTGTCGGGAGGAATATATGGGACTGCTCTCCTTAATTTTGTATTTTGATTCTAATTTCTCCTTATAAACCCTCATTTGGCATAATAGAACTATTAAATGGCTTAAATCTTGTATTCAGAAAGAGAACTTCGGGCTATTTTTGTGCAAATTTAAAACTAAAAACATAGCACGATGAAGAAACTTTTATTTTTCTCTTTTTTATTAATCTCTTTTGTGTCTGTATCTTTTGCTCAGTGGAAACCGGCTGGAGACCGTATTAAAACAAAGTGGGCCGATGAGATAAATATAGCTGAAGTGTTACCGGAATATCCCCGGCCGATAATGGCTCGCGATGACTGGAAAAATCTGAACGGTTTGTGGGATTATGCAATTACGGAAGTCGGTAAACCGGGGATACCTACCAGCTTTGACGGACAGATTCTGGTTCCTTTTGCGGTAGAATCTTCTCTTTCGGGAGTAGGAAAAACGGTAGGCGCAAAGAGAGAGCTCTGGTATCGGCGTACATTCAGTGTGCCGCAGGCATGGAAAGAAAAGAAACTACTGTTGCATTTTGGTGCTGTAGACTGGAGAACTGACGTGTGGGTAAATGATGTGAAGGTTGGTAGCCATACCGGAGGTTTTACTCCGTTTTCTTTCGACATAACGACAGCAATGAACCGTAAGGGTGATAACAAGCTGGTTGTAAAGGTATGGGATCCGACGGATGACGGCTATCAGTCTCGTGGAAAACAGGTAAACCGCCCGGAAGGTATTTGGTATACACCGGTCACCGGAATATGGCAGACAGTGTGGCTGGAACCCGTGGCCGGTCATTATATCACCAATTTGCGTATTACACCCGATATTGACAGGAATCAGTTATCTGTGAAAGTCTTGACGAATAAAATCGATGCTTCGGATTTGCTGGAAGTGAATGTATTCGACGGAACTCGTCTGGTGGCTACCGGAAAAAGTGTGAATGGGGAAACGGTGGATATTGCCATGCCTGCCGACATGAAATTGTGGAGCCCTTCTTCTCCTTTCCTCTACACGCTGAAAGTGGCATTGAAGAATGGAGGGAAGATTGTGGACGAGGTGGATAGTTATGCTGCCATGCGTAAATTCTCTACCGGACGCGATGCCAACGGGATTGTTCGTCTGGAATTGAACAATGCACCTTTATTCCAGTTTGGTCCCCTCGATCAGGGCTGGTGGCCGGATGGTCTGTATACGGCGCCTGCCGATGAGGCTTTGCTGTATGACATTCAGAAAACCAAGGATTTCGGTTATAATATGATCCGTAAACACATCAAGGTGGAGCCGGCACGCTGGTACACCCATTGTGACCGTTTGGGCATTATCGTATGGCAGGACATGCCGAGTGGTGATCGTGGTCCCGAATGGCAGAATCGCAGATATTTTGATGGTACGGAGAATAAGCGTTCGGCAGAGTCGGAGGCTTGTTACCGCAAAGAATGGAAAGAGATCATGGATTGTCTGTATTCATATCCCTGTATCGGTACATGGGTGCCGTTTAATGAAGCATGGGGACAGTTTAAAACACCGGAAATCGCCGAGTGGACGAAACGGTATGATCCCACCCGTCTGGTGAATCCTGCGAGTGGCGGTAATCATTATACTTGTGGTGATATGCTCGATCTGCATAATTATCCGGCTCCTGACATGTATCTCTATGACGGGCAACGGGCCAATGTGTTGGGTGAATATGGCGGTATAGGATGGGTTGTGAAAGATCATATCTGGGAACCGAACCGTAACTGGGGCTATGTTCAGTTTAATTCATCGGAAGATGTGACGAATGAATACATTAAATATGCCAATCAACTGTATGACTTGATTGCACGCGGGTTCAGTGCAGCCGTTTATACACAGACTACTGATGTGGAAGTAGAGGTGAACGGGTTGATGACTTATGACAGGAAGGTTATTAAGCTGGACGGGAAGAAGTTGAAGGCTATCAATGGGAAACTGGTAGATTCATTGAATCAATGATGAGGATATCGATTTTTTTATTTGTGAGATGTTCGGGAAGGTTTTAAAAATCGAGTTGCTCTTGCTGTAACATTGCGGTTATAAGAGTGATTTGCTTCGAATCTTTCAAGCGTTTGGATTCTGATTTTTATGAAAATAAGTTACCGGCAGTCTTAAAATACGAAGGAGTAAAATCTCACGATCTTACTCCTTCCAATCTTCTCCTTACAACACTAAACTAATACGGAGAAAACACCATTAATCAAAGTCTTTATGTTTGGGCTTTTTAGAAGTTATTTTTGCCTGCATCCCACCATAAACGGGTACCGCCGTGATCCGGACCTCCGAGAGCTTTCTTTAGGAGATCGTATTGTACGGGATCTTTATCTGCGTCGTCCGTAGAGAAAGGCAGACGGCGTATCATATCATTCGTATCGATGGTGCCGCCACTGTTGTTTGTTTGTACCTTAAATAGTTTAGGATAACCGGTACGGCGTTGTTCGCTCCATGCTTCGTAACTTTCGGGCCAGCAAGCCAACCATTTCTGAGTAATGATTTGCTCTAATTGTCCTTCTTTTCCGGCAGTATCATTCCATTTAGGGGAGATGGTGATAAGAGCTTTCATATCTTTTCCACCACTGGCAGGAACCATTTCTTTATAGTCCGACGGTTTTTTATCGCTTGCCAAATAGTTGGTTGCATCACCCACACCCCATTGGGCAAATGAAGTTTTTATACCTGTTTCATAACAGGTTTTGGGAGTTTCGTTGCTGAACCCACGTAAAGCGGCTTCTGCACGGAGAAACCAGACTTCGGCAGCTGTCATCAGAATAGCCGGAGTCGTTTCGCCGCCGGCCGTATTGAGAGCTGAATATCCACCGTAATAATTAGGATCGCCCTCTTGCATGAATACACCTTGCGGTATTCCTAACCATTCATTTTCATATCCTTTTAAAGTTGCCTTGTTATACCATTTTTCCCGACGGGGATCTTCGTAACCATTGAGCACGGAGGCCATGGTAGCACCCATATACGCTTCGCCCCAACCGCCGATCGCGATGAGCGGATTGGTATAGCCATGTCCGGAAACTTGGATGATTTCATTGGCGGCTTCAAGTACTCCGTATGGATTTGCCAATGCTTTCTTAGCTTGGATTTCGGCATTTGTTTTATCTACGTTGGATATACGCATGGCCAGGCGGAGACGCAGGGAATTAGCGAACTTGATCCAGCCTTTTATGCTTTTGGCATTCAGCATGTCGTTGGCGTTGAGTGAAAGGTCATCACCTCCGTTTTTCAGATATTTGTCCATAGCATCGATTCCCTTGTCAAGGTCACTGAAGAAAGCGGCATACGCTTCTTGCTGTGTATCTACGGAATTGACTTCACCGTTTCCGAATTTGCTGTACACTACAGGGCCGTAAGTGTCCGAGATGCGGTGCATAAGCTCGACTTTCAGAATTTGGGTCAATCCATAATAGTGAATGGCTTGTTCTACGCCTTCACTGTTCAGCTCGGAAGAGTGGACTACGGGAAATATGTATTTATAAGTATAATTCCAGGCTGCATTCGTCCATCCGGTATTGATTTTATATACAGAATTTTTGTCATTGAACTTCGAAACCTGATCATGGAAATAACCGGAGAACATATCGTGCTGAAGAGCCTGAGTGATCTGCCAGGGCCAATTGATTCCGTCGCCCCAGTTATACTGAAAGTAAATACCGGATTGAATGATTTCGAGAGGCATCGTGTATTTTTGATAATCGTACTCTTTTACTTCGTCATTGAAGGCGCCTTTTATTTCATTGTCCGATTCGAAATTATCGGTACATCCGGAAAAACCGATCAAACTTCCTATGAGTAATGCTGCAATATATTTATATCTTTTCATAATGATCTGTGGATAAAGGGTTAAAATGTAAATTTTACGTTGAAACCGATGTTACGGGTGGTGGGCATACCAAAGACATCGATGCCTTGATTGTTGTTTCCTACCGACAGGGTGGCATCCGGGTCGAACGGTGCATCTTTGTAGAAGAAGAACAAGTTGCGGGCTACCAATGAGAGGTCGATGCCTTTAAATACTTTTGTCTTTGCCAACAATGACTGCGGAAACGAATAGCCGAGCGATAATTCGCGTAAACGGATATTGGTTGCATCATACATATAGTATTCGGAAATACCGTTACGACCACCTGTTGTACCGTAGAATCCTTTGACGTTCTCGAATCTCTGGCCTTGATATTCTACGTAGCCGCGATCACGGGCTTCTGCTGTTTCCTTAGTTACCCCGCGTGAATCGAGATCGGCCTGCGTGAGTGACATAACATCTCCTCCGATACGGGCATCGATCAGGAAGTAAAGGCTGAATCCTTTGTAAGTAAAGGTATTGCTCCATCCCAGCATGCAGTCCGGGTTACTGTTACCCAAAAGGTCTTGGTTACCGGTTTTCCCGATTGGAGTGCCGTCGGCATTGGTTTGAATGGTACCGTCTGCATTGCGGGCAAATGCGTTTCCATAGATGTCACCCAGCTTGCCGCCTTCCTTGATGCGCATTTGGTAAGCCATGGAGAAACCTTCTTGTCCATAGCTGAATTGGGTATAATCGGGATGGAGGGAGATCACTTCATTGCGATTGGCCGATACATTGATAGCGGTTTTCCAACGGAAATTATCATTCATAAGAGGTGTGGCATCGACTGTCAGTTCGAACCCTTTGTTCCGGATTTTTCCGGCATTGACATAGCGGTATGCAAAAAGCGAACCGGCCGGGTTGGGCATTCTCAACAATTGGTTCTTCGTGTCTGTCTGATACCAGGTGAAGTCGATACCCAGGCGACTGCTGAAGAAGCGCCATTCTGTTCCGAACTCGATGGAATTGCTTATTTCCGGTTTTAAGTCGCCACGCTGCTCGGTATCATTGACTTGGATGGTACCTCCTGCCTGAATGATATCGGCCGGATTGGTGATTCCGATCGGAAGGTCGTTACCTACCTGTGCCCATGAACCTCGGATTTTACTGAAAGAGATCCAATCCGGCATTCTCAGACTTTTGGATAAAATCCAGGTAAGCCCTACTGACGGATAGAAGAATCCGGAGTTCATGCTGTTGGTATGTGCTAAAGTGGAAGACCAATCGTTACGGGCAGTAATGTCCATATAGATTGCTTCGTCCCAACCCAACTGGGCGGTTGCAAATACCGATTGGGTCGTTCTTTTGGAATCGATCTCTTGCGTTATGCTCGCCTTTGAAGAGGTCACGACATTGGCTACGGTAAATACGTTCGGACGGTATAGAGAAGCCGTCTTGGAGTCTATCATCAATGAGTTGACTGTGCTGACGTTGATACTTGCACCGATTGCACCGTTTATGGAGAACTTGTCGAATGTCTTGTTGAACATGGCCATTGCATCTCCGTAGAGCAGCAACTGCTGGTTGTCCGACCACACATAGCGTCCGTTCATTTTACCTTCGTATGTTCCTGCAATATTCGGTGAGGTGGATGCATACATTTTGTTTTCAAATTTATCGCTTACGTAGTCTACATTACCACGGGCTTGGATGGTCAGCCATTCCGTAGCTTCCACACTTGCGGTCAGGGCAGCCATGGCACGATAGCGTTTATTGTTGTTTGTAACCCGGTTTTTAATCCAGTAAGGATTCTGATCCCATTCGCTGATAGTACCGTCTTCATTGGTGACATACCAGTTTTGGAGATTCATGTTACGGTCGGTGTCGTATGTTTCGAAGCTGTCCCGGTAGGGAGCCATATCCATACCACGGGGGAAACCGTATACATTTACCAATGGGTTGAGGTAATAACCGCCGGATGACGGGCTGTTCTTGATGGTTTGCGTCATCAGATTGGCATTTCCATCCAGTTTCAAACGTTCGTTGAAGAAGTTTGCCGTTTCTCGCAAAGTAAGATTGTGTTTTTGCAATTTGTTGGAATCGATGATACCTTTGGCGGTAGTGTTCGCATAAGAAAAATAGGTCTGCATCTTTTCGTTTCCCGTCATGATGGATACGGAATTCATAGCAGTGATGCCGTTGTTAAAGAAATTTCCGGCATTATCATAATCGGTGAGAGACGCTTGGTTGCCCCAACTGCTTGTCCCGTTTTCCAGGCGTCCGTAAGAATTTTGAAATTCGGGCAGGCTGATGGCATGATCTACGGTCAGATTGGAAGAATAAGTAATGCGTTGCATACCGGCTTTCCCTTTTTTGGTCGTTATCAGAATAACGCCATTGGCAGCTTGTGAGCCGTATAGGGCGGCTGCGGAGGCTCCTTTTAGTATATTCATACTTTCGATGTCGTCCGGGTTCAGATTGGAAATACCGTCACCGGCATCCCGGTTTACACCGTCGTTCTCGCCACCCATTACGGTAGAAGTCGATTCCGTACTGTTGTTCAGCATGGGGACACCGTCAATGACATACAACGGCTGGTTGTTGCCGGTAGCGAAAGCCGAACGGGCACCACGGATGGCCACTTTAGCCGATCCACCCAAACCGGCGGCACTTTTGGTGATCTGTACACCGGCTGTTTTTCCTGCCAGGGCATTGATCATGTTCGGATCTTTGGCCCGTGTAAGTTCATCGCCGCCGAGCTGCTGGGTAGAGTAAGTCAAAGAAGCTTCTTTTTTCTTGATACCCATTGCCGTAACTACTACGGTTTCGAGGGTGAGTGCTTCTTCTTCTAGCTTTATGTTGAAATTCCTCAACCCGTTTACACTGATTGTTTGTGGCTGATAGCCTACATAGGTGACCACCAGAATGGCGTCGGCAGGAACGTTCAGGCTGAAATTGCCATCTATATCGGTGATTGTACCGTTGGTGGTGCCTTTCTCCAAAATGTTGGCGCCGATTATCGGTTCGCCTTTTGTATCGGTTACTATTCCTTTGATAGCAAGCTTGTTTTGTTGTACGGATGCTGTATCTTCGTTATTTCTGGTAAGAACAATGTTGTGTCCTTCCATGACATAATGGATACCTGTGCCTTCGAACGCTTCATCCAGTATTTCTGATACGGCTTTATTTTCTGCATCGACAGTTACGGTGCGTTTGGTATCCACATTCTGTTTATTGTAAACAAACAGATAATCGGTCTGTGATTCTATTTTGGATAGTAACTCACTTACCGTCAAGCTTGAGCGGGGGATACTGATTTTGGCGCTTTGAGAGTACCCGTTTTCGCTGTAGACCTGGAATGTTACGAACAAAAGAAAGAAAATAGTAATCTTCATAGTAAGTAATATTTGCTTGAATGCTAAACTTTTTGGGCATAAATGCCCTTTCAAAGAAATTTTTCTCATATCTTTGTAATGTGTTAAGTTAATAAATTGATTAAGGTCGATTTTTGACTGTTTCGAATCGGAAAGTATGGGGGTACTTTCCGATTCTCTTTTTTAGAGGATAAATGGATTTTTTATAACTTCATGTGCATTCTGGTTTTTAAAGGGTTAGTACTAAATTAAAGGTTTTATTGAGCTCTTTTTTTCCTATTCTATGGCTATGCTATCTCTTTCTTCGTTGATGTGATAAGTGAATTTATGATCTTTTTGAATCACTCGGAGGATATGTTCGATGCCGTCTTGCTCTTTAAATTTGCCGGTACAATGGTAATCTAATAATTTCGGATTATTGACGGTAATCTTTACATTATAGTATTTTTCCAACTTAGAGAACATGCAGCTCAGAGGGGAGTCGTCGAAACAGTACAGGCCCTCTTTCCATCTCAGATAGTCGTAAGAAGGAAGGATTTTCTTTTGTGCTTTTCCGTTATATAAACCGAAAAATTCTCCTTTTTCCAGGCGGGTGATCGGTTTTTCCCCTTTCAAGGTATAGATGTCGACTATACCCGTTACGAGGGTCGTTTCAAATTCGTTGCTTCCGTTATAGGCACATACATTAAAACTGGTGCCTACCACACGTACTTTATTCGTTTCGGTATTGACGAAAAAAGGAATCTTTTCGTTCTTGCTAACTTCAAAATAGGCTTCTCCGTCCAGCAGGACGTTTCTTTCCTGGCGTCCGAAGTTACTGGCATAAGTCAGGGTCGATTGAGAGTTCAACCATACCTTGGTTCCGTCTGCCAGTGTGATTTGTGCGCGTTGCCCTGCGGGCACTGCAACTGTTTGCAGTTGGGCGGATTTATTATACCGGTAATCTTTGAACAGAAGGCCGCTGCCGAATAAGATTATCATTACTGCGGCAATACGGGCTGTCCATTGCAGTATTGGCAGGATGCGGGTTTTTCTTTTGAGACGCTCGGATTGTTTTTCTTCGGAGAAGAGGGCGATGTCATAAAGCATACGTTCTTTTTGAAACGCTTTTCTGTTTTCATCGGAGGCGTCTACCCAATCAAGGATTTGCTTTTCTTCTTCGATATTGGCATTCCCTTTAAAATACTTATATAATAGATCTTGGTTCATAAGGTTTTTTGTTTCTGTTATTATAGGGAGAGGTCTTTCTTCCCCCTTCTATAATAATAACAGGTTACCCTAAGGTTACCCTAACGGAAAAAGAATCTTTTTTTAAAAAAGAATAGAGATCAGGTAATCTTTTAGTTCGGTACGTAGTATTTTTAGGGCTTTGGTGATATGGAACTCTACACTTTTGATGGAGATGCCGAGTTTTTCAGCTATCATTTTGTTAGGGTTGTTTTGATAGCGGCTCAATATGAATATATCCCGGCTTTGTTCCGGCATTTTGGTGAGTGCTTTGCGGACTATATGTTGGATCTCTGTGTTGAAGATCGTATCCGGTTCGCAGGCTTCAAGGGTAGATATGCGTAAGTTCAGTTCTCTTTGCCGGTGGGTGTTGATGTCGTCTTCCGCACGCAGACGTACTTGTTCGTGTGCGAGATAGTTTAAAGCCCTGTTTTTGATAATGGTTAGTAATAGCGCTTGTAGATTGGAATCATTTTCCCATTTATCGCGGTTCTCCCAAAGAGCAATCATTGATTCCATCAGTATATCTTCGGCCTCTGTCTTATTTCTGATATAGGAATAAGCGAATGATAGAAACTTGGCCTGGTTCTCTTGAAAGAACCGGGTGAAAGTATCCATGGTATGAAGATGGTTGCTCTGAGACATTAACTGGTTTTAAAGGTTTTTTCTTTTTCTTATAACAAAGCAACGTATTCTTTTTGAGAAAAACAAATTAATTGGAAAGAAAATGGCTGAATCTGTTGTGATTCAGCCATCTGTCTATAAATATAAGAATTGTATTCTGCTTATTTCTTTTCCGGTTTCGGAAGTAATACTTTTCTTGATAGTTTGAATTTTCCTGTCTTAGGATCGATATCCATCAATTTTACGTCGATTTCGTCTCCCTCTTTGATACCGGCTTCTTCTACTGTTTCCAGACGTTTCCAGTCGATTTCAGAGATATGCAACAGACCATCTTTGCCCGGCAGGAATTCAACGAATGCACCGTAAGGCATGATCGAACGTACTTTACCTTTATATACTTCTCCGACCTCCGGTACGGCAACAATACCTTTGATCATACGCATTGCGTCGTCAATAGATTTTTTGTTAGTGCCTGCAATCTCGATATGGCCTACACCGTCTACCTCTTCGATGGTGATAGTAGCACCGGTATCCTCTTGCATTCCCTGAATAATCTTTCCGCCCGGGCCGATGATGGCTCCGATGAATTCTTTCGGAATAGTCATGGTCTCGATACGTGGAGCATGGTCTTTCAGTTCGGTACGTGGTTCTTCAATGGTTTCATGTATCTTGCCGAGGATGTGCATACGGCCTTCTTTTGCTTGTTCCAATGCGCGTTCGAGAATGTCGAATGACAAACCGTCTACTTTGATATCCATTTGGGTAGCAGTGATACCGTCTTTGGTTCCGGTAACTTTGAAGTCCATATCTCCCAAGTGGTCCTCGTCACCTAAGATATCCGAAAGTACTGCGTATTTGTCTTCACCGGCATTCTTGATCAATCCCATGGCAATACCGGATACCGGTTTTTTGATCTTCACACCGGCATCCATCAATGCCAGTGTTCCGGCGCATACGGTAGCCATAGAAGAAGAACCGTTTGATTCGAGAATATCGGAAACTACACGAACTACGTACGGATAGTTTTCAGGGATCATTCCTTTCAGGGCACGCCATGCCAAATGTCCGTGGCCTATTTCACGACGTCCTACACCACGCTGTGCTTTTGCTTCACCTGTTGAGAACGGAGGGAAATTATAGTGCAATAGGAAACGTTCTTTTCCGTGAACCAATACATCGTCTATGATTTTTTCATCCAGTTTGGTGCCTAATGTCACAGAAGTCAGTGATTGAGTTTCACCACGGGTGAAGATAGCAGAACCGTGAGGTCCCGGCAGATAATCGACTTCACACCAGATAGGACGAATTTCGTTTGTTTTACGTCCGTCAAGGCGTTTGCCTTCGTCGAGAATACAACGACGCATCGCCTCTTTTTCTACATCATGGTAATAACGATCGATCAAAGCTCCTTTTTCTGCCAGTTCTTCTTCTGTGAATTGTGATTTGAATTCGTCGCGGATCGCATCGAAAGCATCTTGACGTTCGTGCTTGTTTCTGTTTCCGGAAGCAGCGATGGCATATGATTTCTCATAGCAAGCTTCGCGAACGGCTTTACGAAGATCTTCGTCATTGACTTCGTGATTGTATTCGCGTTTCACCGTTTTACCAACCTCTTGAGCCAATTCCATCTGAGCTTTACAGTGGCCTTTGATTGCTTCGTGGGCAACTTTCATTGCTTCCAGTAATTCTACTTCTGATACTTCGTGCATTTCACCTTCTACCATCATGATATTTTCATAGGTAGCGGCAACCATGATATCCATATCGGCCTTTTCGAGTTGATCGAAAGTAGGATTGATCACATAATTACCGTCAATACGTGCTACACGTACTTCTGAGATAGGTCCGTTGAATGGAATATCTGAAACAGCGAGTGCGGCCGAAGCGGCAAGCCCTGCCAATGCATCAGGCATGTCGACACCATCGGCAGAGAACAGGATAATATTTACGTAAACTTCTGCGTGATAATTATCGGGGAATAAAGGGCGGAGAGCACGGTCTACCAAACGGCAGGTAAGGATTTCGTAATCAGAAGCTCTTCCTTCTCTTTTGGTAAAGCCACCGGGAAAACGGCCGAATGCTGAAAATTTCTCTTTGTACTCTACCTGAAGCGGCATAAAATCTGTTCCGGGAACTGCATCTTTAGCGGCACAAACAGTAGCAAGCAACATGGTGTTTCCCATGCGAAGCATTACAGAACCGTCTGCCTGTTTTGCCAACTTTCCCGTCTCGAGCGTGATGGTTCTGCCATCTCCTAACTCGATTGTCTTAACAATTGGGTTAATCATAAAAATTGTTTTATCTATATTTTCTTTCAAAATTCCTGCAAAGATATACATTTATCATTCTAATATAGTGGAAATGAGATAAAAAGTTATTGCTTATTTGAATTTTTTATCCAAAAAAGGTGAAGAACGAGGCAAAATGCTTTGACAAGTCTTGAAAAGAAGTATATTTGCAGTTCAAAAAATAACACGCATGGATATGAAAAAAATAACTTTTGTAGCACTTGCTGCCTTAGCTTTGAGCTCTTGTAATTCCGGTTCTCAATTTAAGGTAAACGGAGAAGTCTCGGATGCTAATGGGAAAATGCTTTATTTGGAATCATCGGCCTTGGAGGGAATTATCCCTTTGGATTCGGTAAGAATAAAAGGCAATGGTTCGTTTAATTTTACACAACCCCGTCCCGAGTCTCCGGAGTTTTATCGGTTGCGTGTGGAAGATAAGGTTATTAATTTTTCTGTTGATTCTACTGAAACTGTCACAATCAAAGCGCCTTATGTTGATTTTGCAACGGCCTATACGGTAGAAGGGTCTGAAAGCAGTCGGAAAATTAAAGAACTTAGTTTGAAGCAGGCACGCTTGCAGAGTGATGTAAATGCTTTGTTGATGGCCGTCCGTACCGACAAAATGGGGCACGATGTTTTTGAAGACAGTCTGGCGATACTGATTAAAAATTATAAGGACGATGTGAAGGTTAACTATATTTTTGCAGCACCTAATACGGCGGCAGCTTATTTTGCTTTGTTTCAGAAATTGAATGATTATCTGATTTTCGATCCTTTAAACAGTAAGGACGATGTGAAGTGTTTTGCTGCTGTAGCTACCAGCCTGAACAATTCTTATCCTCATGCAGTCCGCTCTAAGAATCTGTATAATATCGTTATAAAAGGGATGAAGAATACCCGGGCTCCCCGGCAAAAAACAATCGATATACCGGAAGATAAAATAGCTGAGACAGGAATCATTGATATCAGCCTTCGTGATATAAAAGGGAATGTCCGTAAGCTGACGGAACTGAAAGGTAAGGTCGTGTTGTTGGATTTCTCTGTCTATCAAACGCCTGCGGGGGCGCCTCATAATCTGATGTTGCGTGAGCTTTATAATAAGTATGCAGGGCAGGGATTGGAAATCTATCAGGTGTCTTTGGATGCTGATGAGCATTTTTGGAAAACATCGGCAGATAATTTGCCATGGATTTGTGTGCGAGACGGTAATGGCGTGTATTCTACCAACGCGGCGGTATATAATGTTCGCGAGGTTCCTGCTTATTTCCTTATCAACCGGAATAATGAGCTAAGTGCACGTGGTGAAGATGTGAAAGATTTGGAGAACGCGATCAAATCACTGCTTTAAGTTGTTATAAATAAGAAGATTTCCTTTAAAGTATGTTACATAGCATTGTTTTTTGCTTGACGCATATCATTTAAAAGCTTATCTTTGCAGAGGAATAATGAGAAGAGGGTTCCAGCATGATTCATGTTGGAATTCTTTTTTGTTTTATATGACCGTTTAAAATAAAGGAGGAAAAAATCATGGCTTATATGTCAGAAGATGGTTACAAAAAATTGATGGCAGAACTGAAAGAGCTGGAAACAGTAGAGCGCCCGAAGATTTCTGCTGCTATAGCCGAAGCGCGCGATAAGGGTGACTTGTCGGAAAATGCGGAATACGATGCGGCTAAAGAGGCTCAGGGCATGCTTGAGATGAGAATCAATAAGCTGAAAACAGTGATTGCTGATGCGAAGATTATTGATGAATCAAAGTTAAAGACAGATTCAGTACAGATTCTTAATAGAGTGGAGCTGAAGAATATGAAGAATGGTATGAAGATGACTTATACCATCGTTTCCGAAAGTGAGGCAAATCTGAAAGAAGGAAAGATTTCCGTAAATACACCGATTGCACAGGGTTTACTTGGTAAGAAAGTAGGTGATATAGCTGAAATCCAGGTGCCACAAGGTAAGATTAATCTGGAAGTAGTAAATATTTCGATTTAACACAAAGGCAAGTCTCTGCAAAAGGGCTTGCCTTATTTTATATATCATATTTAGATTATGGCAACAATATTCAGTAGAATTATCGCAGGTGAGATTCCCTGCTATAAGGTGGCGGAAGACGAACGCTTTTTTGCTTTCCTTGATATCAATCCGCTGGTGAAAGGACATACCCTGGTGATTCCTAAGCAAGAGATTGATTATATTTTCGATTTGAGTGATGATGATCTGGCTGCTATGCATGTCTTTGCCAAATCTGTAGCTCGAGCTATTGAAAAAGCTGTTCCTTGCAAACGCGTGGGGGTAGCGGTTATGGGAATGGAAGTTCCTCATGCTCACATTCATCTTATTCCTATCAATAAGGAGTCGGATATGATTATTTCTAATCCAAAACTAAAATTATCTGGTGATGAGTTTAAGGAGATAGCCGAACGAATTCATCAAGCTTGGAATAATAAATGATATTTTCTTCTTTTTAATGAATAGAAAGGCGTACTGTCCGGTTGGATCGTACGCCTTATTGCTTTTCTATGATTTGATCTTTTTTATAATTTTATCCATGTGCCTTTCCGCCATAAGAATTCCAATGGCCCTTGTTTATGCAGTGTCAGCCAATAACGGCTGAATATCAGTTGGATTGTGAATATAAGGAGTCCGATGAACAAAGTTGCCGTTGCTCCGGTGGACGAGTAAAGTCCTAAACCGAAGCCGTAATAGATGCAGACGCCCATAATTGATTGGGATATATAATTTGTCAGACTCATTCGTCCGTATGGGATAATAATTTGTTGCCACTTATATCCGTTCTCTCTTTTGAACCATAGCAGCGTAAAGGCCGATACCAGAATGGTCATAAAGGAAAAATTGGCTAATGATGAGAGGACGACGTTGTAAGGTGTCAGTATGGAAGGATTACTGATATGTTCCGGTATGAATGTGCGCAGGGTATACAGTGGAATGAAAGCAATGACGGATAGTCTTAATATGCGTTTCCATATTCTGATGGAGGCATTGCTCTTGACGAAATACTTCATACGTCCCAGTAACATACCGAACATGAACAATGCGGCAGTTTGGAATAGGCGTCCGTTTTCTACCTGCCAGATGTTGCTGTATAATTGCCCGTTCCATATATTATTGTTCAGCACTTCTAAGAATGTACCGTGACTTGTAACTTCCGTAGCAAGCAGGGCGTAAGGCATGAATTTATTTCCATTGATCACATAATCGGGATTACACATCGCGTAGAACATTCGTCCCCATTCAAAAGGTTGTAATAGCAGGATTAATGCGATCCAGAATACGGTTTTGTTTTTCAATTTGCAAACGGGAATCAGGGTAAAACCTACAATTGAATATAAAACCAGAATGTCGCCATTGTAGAATAATGCATGAAGCTGGGCAAATAAGAATAATAGAACCATTCGCCAGGCGAAACGTCCCCGGAAATCTATTCCCCTTTTTTCTGCATTGTGATATTGAATGTAAAAACTGAATCCGAATAACAGTGAGAAAGTGGCATAAGCTTTCCCGGCGAATAAGAAAAACAGTGTATCCCACACTCCCTTGTCTATAATTTGTAACCATTCGGGCTGAGAATTGGGGATAAAGTAAATGTTGTAATGTTCCAAATTGTGTAATAATACAATTGCCAGTAAGGCAAAACCACGGAGTGCATCCACTACACCGAGTCGGGAAGATGTCTGAAGAGGTTTGTTCATTTTCTAATAGGTTGTTCTTTTATTGGGGGATAAACAAAATGGTCATAGATTTAGTGGCAAATATAAAGAAATAGTTGTTATAAAACCGATATCTTTAGAAAAATGTGGATGAATAATTGTAATGATATAAAAAAGACCGGAAAATACATTTTCCCGGTCTTATATTGATTTTATTTTCTGTCTTTTAGATATAGTCGTCTCCCAATTTAATTTGGGCGTCATTTACGTATTTGCGTATAGCGTGTTCTTCGTCTTTCTTACAAATGAGCAATACGTTGTCTGATTCTGCAACCAGAAATCCTTCAAGGCCTTCGATAACAGCTAACTTTCCTTGAGGGAGTACGACTATGTTGTCTTTGCTGTTGTATATCAGTGAATCGCATTTCAAAGTGACATTGTCGTTCTCGTCTTTGGGTGAAAGGTCATAAAGAGAACCCCAGGTTCCCAAATCCGACCATCCGAAGTCTCCGAGAGAAACGTATACGTTTTCTGCCTTTTCCATTATACCGAAATCGATAGATACATTGGGGCAGGCGGGGAAATTTTCTTTAATAAACGCTTTTTCTTCTGGTGTTCCGTAAAGGTCTTTTCCGGCTATCAACTTGGAAGCAAGTTCCGGAAGTAATGTTTCACCGGCTTTAATAATGGTGTTAACGTTCCACATGAATAATCCGGAATTCCAATAAAACTCACCACTTTCTACAAAGACTTTTGCAAGTTCAAGTTCCGGCTTTTCCGTGAAAGTTTTCACTTTGTAGAAATTATCGCCATCCTGTTCGGCTATCTGGATATATCCATAGCCTGTTTCCGGGCGATTGGGTTTAATGCCTAATGTGAGTAGTTTGTCTGAATGTGAAACAAAATCAAGTCCCTTTTCAATTGCTTCCAAAAACTCCCCCTCTTTTAATATTAAATGATCCGAAGGCGCTACTACGATATTGGCATTTGGATTTAGTGCACGGATATGGTATGCTGCCCAGGCGATGCAAGGAGCAGTATTTCTTCTTGCCGGTTCCAACAGGATTTGGTCCGGATTCAGTTCCGGAAGTTGCTCTTGTACAAGATCCGAATACATTGCGTTGGTTACAATGAATATATTTTCAGTAGGGATCACTTTACTAAAGCGGTCGAAGGTTTGTTGCAACAAAGAACGCCCCGTGCCAAAGAAATCCAAGAATTGTTTTGGAAGTGTTTTGCGGCTGAATGGCCAAAAGCGGCTGCCAATGCCGCCTCCCATGATTACACAATAATTATCTTTACTTGTCATGTCGTAGACTGTTTTAAAAGTTTCTGCTAATGTACAATATATTCCTTTAACAGGGAAGCATTTGGAGAATGTTTTATATCTTTTCTCTCTTTTTTTTATTAAAACGCTTGCAGGTTTAGAAAAAAGCTGTATCTTTGCACCGCATTTGAAACTAATTGCCCAGATGGCGGAATCGGTAGACGCGCTGGTCTCAAACACCAGTGGATTCACTTCCATCCCGGTTCGACCCCGGGTCTGGGTACTGAAGCGGAGAAAGTTGAAAAACTCTCTCCGCTTTTCTTTTCTATCCATCGTAACTCGTTGGTTTGCTGATATATTAAGTCAAGTACTTTGTTATAAGAATTGGTTCGGTATATACTATAGAACTCTTCTTCTAAAGAAGAAAAATGAAAGGTAGGGGTATGGATGTATTTTATGCTTAACTGAAATTCGCAATTATCTTTATTAATATTTCGTAATGAAAAAAAAACTAATTATTTTTGCATAAAATAAATCTAATTATGGGAGTTTACGATGACGATTTAGAATCAGAAGCTATTGCTAAATGTGCAAAAGCACTTTCTTTGATTGAGAATAATGCAAAGGTAAGAGTAATTAAACACTTGCTGGATAGATTTGAACTAATAGAGACAAATAATGCTATAAGTTCTATTTCTAATCAAGCTAATGTCTCCAATTTGACACCTACCACTTTTGCCCAAATTGAATCACACATACCACACTCTCAAGAAGTGGTGGAAGTCGATAACTGTGAGCCAGATGTTCCTTCAATATATGAGCTAATGACTAAAGGATTTGCGAAAAGTGAAATGGATATTTTATTATTAGTTTTTTATTTTAAATCTAATAAAGGTACTCAACCAGTTGAGAGATTAGCTTTGATAGATGGTTATAAAGAATATGATATTCATACGCCTACACGAACTAAAAATTTATCTTCAGCACTTAATAATTTGCTTAAAGCAGAATATATTACAGCACTAAATAAAACTAAATTTTCCATTACCTCCAAGGGAAAAGAACAAATTTCATTAATTGCTTTAGGAAAGTCTGTGACAAGAACTAAGAAGAAGTCTCTTTCTAAGAAAAAATAATCTTATGGATTTGAATACACAGTCATTGTTGTATGCAATTTGTCGTGAATATGCTAAAAAAATAGATAAAGCATCGGCCTTTATATGGTTGCACTATAAAATGTTTCCAGATGGCTGTGATATAAAAATGATAAATAAATATTTTGAGGCTTGTGATTTGCCTAAATACAATCCAACATACCTAAAAAATGATTTGAGAAAATCAAAGGGTATTATTGCAGGTAAAACTATTGGGACATATAAACCAAATCGTGAGCTAATTGAAAAATTGGATGCTCAATTCTGTGATTTGATATTAAAAGATGAAACAATTATTTCTGATGATAGAATTATTCCTAAAATATTATATGAAGAAACAAGGGGGTATATTGAATGTCTTTGTAAACAAATAAATGCGAGTTATGAATATAATATCTATGACGGGTGTGCTATTCTTATGCGAAGATTATTAGAAATATTACTCATTCATTCTTACGAAGCTATTGGTAAAATAGGACTAATACAAGAAGCCAGCGGAGAGTATAAAGGGTTGAGTTATATAATTAACTATACCTTAAGCAATAAACCTTTTTCTTTAGCAAAAGAGAGTCAAGAATTATTGGACACTTTTAGGCAGCTTGGAAATTTCTCTGCACATAAAATTCAATATAATGCTAAAAGAAAATATATTGACGATGTTAAGGTGGTATATCGTTTGACAATGGAAGAGCTATTGTATATTTCGAAAATGAAAAAATAATCAGATTATATTGTTGTAAGATAAGATTGGTGATTATGGATTTGGTATCCAAGATTTTAATTCATAAATTAGGTCCAAATCATGTAGGAATTGGTTCGAGAACAGAACGGTCAAGGGTACTGAAGCGGACAAAATTGAATTATTCAGTTTGTCCGTTTTTTCTTTTCTTCTTAACTTATTGGTTGGGGATCAAGGATCCATAAGCAAAAACGGATCAACGTAAAAACCTGAGGGATTTTCTTTTTTAAGCATACAACATTTTCAGTCTATATAAAAAGAAAGCCTTATCTTTTACGCCTCTGAACTGTGCCCTAAACGCTTTGATCTTAGCATTGAACGATTCCGCCGCTGCATTGGTTGCCCTCCTTTCAAAGAAATTGATAATATTCAGATAGTGAGTCTGAATGGATCGTGCCAAAAACTTTTCCAAACAATAGGATTAGATAAAGGGTTCTTTACAGGAGTGAAATTAGCTCTGTTGAGTGTTTCGCCTATGCTCCTATATTCTCTCATTTGGGGAACTTGGGATGATTCTATTTCTCTTATGAAGTTATTCAATATAGTGGTTATAGGCGCTTTTTTTGAGGAGCTTTTTTTTCGAGGATTTCTGTTAGGACAGCTTTTTAGATATGCAAAATGGGGATTCATTCCTGCCGGTTTAATTGTTGCTGTGATTTTTGGATGTGGACATTTATACGAAGGGACTGATATTGTATCTTCTATAATGGCAGGACTCGTTACCGGATTGGGAAGTCTGCTCTTCGGCTGGATATTTATAGAGTGTAAGTATAATCTGTGGTGTAGCATCTTTTTGCATATGTTTATGAATTTCGCGTGGAGTTCTTTTGCTATTGCTGATAATGGGGCTGTTGGGGATATCACGACTAATGTTTTTCGTATTTTAACGGTAGTAATGGCAATAATGTGAATTGTTATTTATAAAAGAAAAAACAATATTCCATATTATATAACGAAAGTAACTCTATGGACTAACAAATAATCTGACATTAGAGAATAAATTAAAAAACTGACAGACAGAAGGAAATACATTCTCTTTCCCAGTTCGTTTAGTCCTTTAGTCTTCAATTACTTTCCCGACTTTTTTGAAAGTTGTTTACCGTAGGATGGGATCTATCTTATATCTTATTATTTTCGTAATATTCCTTGTTGCCGTTCTTGTTCAAAACGGGCTACTCTTGTTTGCCTAAATAATATTCAAATAGAGACTTATCCTCTGTCTAAAAGTTTATTTTACTCTAATTTTGGGAGTCTTTCGTTTTATTTTCTATGGTTTGTTGATTACCTACCATCATATACATACAAGTGAAATACATCCCAAGGTTAAAATACGAAACTTCTGAGTGCTTCAAAAATATTATGGCAAAAAATTTTCATTTTGTTTGTTGGAGAGCGTCATTTAGTAATGATAAAAAATAACTTAGTATACATTAGGACGTTAGAAGAAACGTACAACTGAAGTTGTTAATTTGATAAGTACAGGCAGGAACTGTTTTTGGAACCGATGAGAGGCATTCCATACAGAAATACAGATGTAGATGATACTAAATGTTGTATATCAGCGACTTAGTTGTTCGTTTTGTAACCAAATAAACCGATATTCTTAGCTTGTAAGAATACGTGTTTAATGCTGTGTTAAACGCGTGTTCTTGTCAGCAGGAATAGGCTCCTTTGCAAACAAAGAACGTATGTTTTGTGGAGAAAGGAACGATGTGTTGAAAACGGGAATTAACAATGTTAAAATCCGACGTGGGATATTCCCACTGTATACTATTTGATGATCCGTGAAAACTATTTACGTTTTTCTGTGAATGGTTGTAAGATTAATCGTTCTGTTTCTATGTAATTCATTATTTCCTTCTTTATTGTGCAAGCAAAATTCTCTGTAAAAAACATCGAAAGTGAATGCTTAATCCGCATCTATTTCTTCAAAATCTGCGTGACCGATTGCAGGAAGGAAAATGTCTAATATATCTTTTGTTTTTAATTTTAGACTGTAAGTGTTTTCGCATGGGTGGCAACCTATATAGTCAGTTCTCATGATTTCTTTATCTATCAGTAGCTTTACTTTATTCGTATTGTCATAAATAAGCCCAAGAATACTAACAGCTCCGGGTGTTGTGGAAAGAAGTCTTTTCATGTCTTCATCGGAAGCGAAAGAAAGATGTGAACTATCTATTTGTTTAGCGATGCTTTTCGCTGATAATTTTTTGTTCTCCGAAAGTAGAAGTAGAAAATATTCTTTTTGTTTGTTTACCAAAAACAGATTCTTGCATGGTGTAACGTTTAACTTTTGTGCTATCATCGTGCCTTCCTCCATTGTCATAATGGGAGAGTGTTCAAGGCTTGTGTAATCAATGCCTAACTTGTCGAGTGTATGATAGATTTCTGGTTTCATTTATAGCTCTGCGTTTACTTTTATTTTCTTAAAGGTTATGGATATCATGTGTCATGAAAACGTTCAAGTTTTGCAAATATAATAAAAATGCAATTTGTCATAAATAACTTTTCTGAAATAGTCTTCAGCACGATGTACTTTCTCCATAGGACTTTCAATTTTTTGTTTTCTTGAGTACATAGTCTCTTTGAGCGATTGTGTGCAGAGTTGTTTTATGCGATGCTTTAAAATCTCGTAGAAATACAGGATGTTTTGTTTTCTTCGCAATCTTTGTTATATTTGAATGTGATTAAACTATTATCTATCAATTTATTATACTAACCAAAAGCTAAACGATGGAAACAGTAAGGACTTTTTCAATTGGAGCAGTCGTTGTTGCTGCACTCTCTTTGTATTCGCAAATTACAACACGGACACTTCACCGAAATTTAAAGCGGGCTCTCTTTCTTGTTTTTACTTTACACTTTTCTGTATTGGCTTATTGCCAGACTTATCCCTATGTCCGACATGATGTATTACCAAAGAATCATGTCTATCTCCGTGAGACCCCCGGTATGGATCAGCCTGTAACGGATACGGTCGGTTCCGGGCCTGTAAATACCCTGTATATGATTGATAACAGTGATCCTAAATGGGTAAAAGTTGAAATTATAAAAACGATAGTAGTAGATGAATATAAGGGGATTCAAGATTATGAGGCCGTTTTTGTGCCACGGTATGCCGAGAGGGCAAGCTTTGAAGCAGCGACAGCGTGCGAGTATAAAGTGACCGAAGGAAAGGAGATTCTGCTTCGAGAACGTCCGAATATACAAAGTAAAGTGGCTGATACGCTGAAGTCCAATGCTGTTTTTCAAGTTATGGGGCCCCGTTCCCGGCAATGGGTGGAAGTCGGTGTGACAAAGTATGTGCATAAGTATAACCGCAGAGGAAAAATTACGGGGGTTGATAAGGTCGACTATACTTATTATATGACACAAAAAGATTTTAGCAGCAGTACTTATGCTAATGAAGTCGATCTTTCTGATTATGAGCCCGATCTGATAGAAAAATTTGGTGTAATACAAGAGAAGATTACCAAAACGGTTACCAGAACAATAGGCAGGCATATAGATAGTGAGGTTTGGTTCCCGTGGTTGGTGCTGGGCGGAATAGTGCTTTATTTTTTACTTTCTCTCCTGTTGACAAATACTCCCAGGCTTGCATTAGCGGTAAAATATCTGATACTTACGTTTGTTTTCCTGATTGAGGTGGTCTATATTGCCCTGTTAGGAAATGACTTTTGGTTCTGTGAACCCGAGCAGGTCGGATGGCTCAAAGCTATATTGTTTACCCTTGTGACGCTTGGGGTGGTTTTTGTGGAATTTAATCTGTTCTTCAGCTTATTGGCTGAAATGAAAACCGAAAGCCGTGATTTTAATACTTCGATCGGAGTTATACTTTTCACAGTTATTGCTCTTGTCATGTTCGTTTATGCGTTATTTTCGGGTGGGTTGAGTGATGAGGAAAATATGTGGCTGATCTACGCTTTACTCGGAACACAAGTGCTACAAGTAATAATCTCGGCAGTGCAGTTAAGGCGTTATCCGCTATTTGCGTTAATGGTGATCCTATTCATTCCTTTGGGTACGTTCGCTATTCTTCTTACGGCTTTGAGTGTATTTAAGTTTCTTGTCTTTTTTGCTATTATCGGCCTGGTTCTCGGAGGAATTGCCAACGGACGGACGGGGCGTCCCAAAAGCGGATATGGTTCTGAAGGCTGGGAGTTGGCAAAAAACTGTCTTCATTATATCCCGAGTGGTAGCGGGTACCGGCTTAAACATGGAGAGGGGTGTTCGCTGGTATATAATGGTAAATGTGAGTTTGGCAGAATGTAGTTTCACAGAACGATGCTTGCAGAGAAGAATGTTATTTCAACGTTATTTTTACGTTAACGCGGCATATTTTAGCTCCATTGTTCGTTTCTGTACGGACATCTGTCCGGAAACGAACGTATTCTTAAAATAAATATTTGCTGATAATCAGTTGTTTATGATTTTGGCACAGCTCTTGACTATATAAAAGCGAAGGCGGCTGATAAAAACCTCCGCCGATAGTCAAAGAAAATAATAACAATAAAAAAATAACGATTATGAAGACAAATGTATTTTTCAAAGCAGTGGTAATGGTAGTAGTGGTAATGGCAAGTGTAATGAGTGCAAATGCAGGTAATCCCACCAATTATGTGAAGAATGATGAGATGAACGGTGAGCAGTTGGTAGCTAAAACGATCTATCGTAATGAAGACGGTCATCTGTTCCGCCACCTCCGCTACACGTATACTTATGATTCCGAGAACCGGGTGGTCTGTAAGGAAGCTGCCAAGTGGGACAGTGTAAAAGCATGCTGGACTCCTTATTTCAAACTTGACGTATCCTATCATTCCGATGCCGTAGAAATGAATTATGCTCTCTGGAATACAAAGAGCAATTCTTTCGATAAGAATATGGAAAAGAGCACTTATGATTTGAACAACGATGGTATGGTCCGTCTTCTGGCAAGTGCGAAATAAGAGAATACGAAACGGGTACATATGTAATACGGCTGTGAGGGGCAAACCTTTCGCAGCCGTATTTTTTGTTAGAGTTTTTATAGAGAGAGAATTTATTTATTTGTCGGCCATCAGGGCGTTGTCTCCATAAAGGATGGCGTGTTCTTTTGCTAAATTCCAGTTATTTTCTTTCTTGTTCCATTCGTAGCTCAGATAATTAAAGCCTTGTCCGGTATTCGTAGTTTGATACACGGCTTTGGCTCTGGAATCGGAGTATGCCCCTGTTTTGTTATCCCATGCGGTGTATTCGATGCTTGTTTCCTGCGCATTGTACGTAATATTCAGGCAATATTGCTTTTCGAAAACTTTTGTGATCTCATTCCATTTCAGAACCTCTTTCTGCGATACATTTCCTTTATTGTCATAGGTATAGTTGTACTTCAGATATTGTTGGAGATACTTTTCGTTTTCCACTGTATATACGGTCTGACTTTCTACTTTTTCTCCGTCTGTAGTGGTGTTATAAGCAAACTGGGTAAGATTTCCGTTACTGAATGCATTGAATACGGATGTCATTGCGATTACTACTGATACTACTAAAGTTTTCATATGGCTCTTGTTTTTATGGTTTATATTCGATTCTTGTTTCTTTCGATGTTGCAAAGATAGGGTGGCTCCGGATCATAGTATGTTATCGTGATGTTATCTTTACGTTAATAATGATTCCTCTTCTTTTCTTTTGCGTTAGGGAGTACGATATGATTGCAAATCAGAGATAATCAGGATAAAGAAGAATATTACTATTTGTAATTTTTTCGGATGATTTCAAATTACAGATAAATGAATAAATTGTATTTCTTGTATTGAAAATAAATAACAATTGTAAGCCTTTGTAAAACGTTGAATATGAGTGCGCTATACTGGTGACTGTTTTCTCTACGAGGATTGAAGCGAAACTCGTAGAGGAACGGGTCTAAACTCGTAGAGAAACCGAACGAAACTCTACGAGAAATAAATTGAATATTTATAATATGTAACAATCGTAGTGGGCCGAAAAGTGGGATTATTATCTCTTTGTAATAAAAAAGAAACAGACTGGAAAGGTAAGCGGAATAAAGGAAATCTGACTCTAAGCGGATTTAGTGGAAATGAAAAAGTAACGTATGGGCATAAAAAAAGGAGCAACGCCTTGCTCCAACCTTTGTTAACCTTAAATCTAATACTATGAAAAACACATTGCAAAGGTACTGCTTTTACGGATATCTGCAAATAATCCAAATAAAAACATGTGTTTAATAACATGTTTTAAGAACAATACGTAGGTTATTAATACTTAGGAAAGGTCTTTAAAGACTTTTTTACTATAGAATACTTTGAAGAAATCTTGCCATCGCCGGGATGGTAGATTTACAGGAAATCAGTATCTTTGTGCACTGAATCATTGAATTTTGAATCACTGGATCATTGAATTAAAAGAAAAAAGGAGACTATACCTGTGAACAACGATATCGAACTGACCCCCATGATGAAACAGTTTCTCGACCTGAAAGCAAAACATCCCGATGCGGTGATGCTGTTCCGGTGCGGAGACTTTTATGAGACTTATTCGACAGATGCGATTATTGCGGCGGAGATATTGGGCATCACGCTGACTAAGCGTGCCAATGGAAAAGGCAAAACTATTGAAATGGCCGGATTTCCTCATCACGCATTGGATACGTATTTGCCTAAACTGATACGTGCGGGCAAGCGTGTAGCTATCTGTGATCAGTTGGAAGATCCGAAGATGACAAAGAAACTGGTGAAGCGCGGCATTACCGAATTGGTTACTCCGGGTGTTTCCATCAACGATAATGTCCTCAATTATAAAGAAAACAATTTTTTAGCAGCTGTACATTTCGGAAAAACGGGTTGTGGCATCGCCTTTCTCGATATCTCTACCGGTGAATTTTTGACGGCGGAAGGCCCTTTTGATTATGTAGATAAATTGCTGAATAATTTTGGTCCGAAAGAGGTGCTTTTCGAACGTGGCAAACGGGGTATGTTCGAAGGGAATTTCGGAAACAAATTCTTTACTTTCGAACTGGACGATTGGACTTTTACGGAGACCAGTTCACGCGAGAAACTGTTGAAGCACTTTGAAACAAAGAATTTGAAAGGTTTCGGAGTAGAGCATCTTAAAAATGGTATCATTGCTTCCGGGGCTATTCTGCAATACCTGGATATGACGCAGCATACGCAAATCGGACACATCACGGCATTGTCGCGTATTGAAGAGGACAAATATGTGCGTTTGGATAAATTTACCGTGCGCAGCCTGGAGCTTATCGGTAGCATGAACGACGGTGGAAGTAGTCTGCTCAATGTTATTGATAAAACCATCAGTCCGATGGGTGCCCGTATGCTGAAACGTTGGATGGTGTTTCCTCTGAAAGACGAGAAGCCTATTAATGACCGTCTGAACGTAGTGGAATACTTTTTCCGCGAGCCGGAATTTAAGGAACTGATCGAAGAACAACTGCATCTGATAGGCGATCTTGAACGCATCATTTCCAAGGTGGCGGTGGGGCGTGTATCTCCTCGCGAGGTAGTGCAGTTGAAGGTTGCCCTGCAAGCGATCGAGCCTATAAAAGCGGCTTGCATGCAGGCGGATAATGCCAGCCTGAACCGGATAGGAGAGCAGTTGAATCTTTGTATTTCCATCCGCGACCGGATAGATAAAGAGGTGAATAACGATCCTCCTTTGTTGATAAATAAAGGTGGGGTTATCAAGGACGGGGTAAATGCCGAACTGGATGAACTGCGTCAGATAGCCTATTCGGGTAAGGATTTTCTTTTGAAGATACAGCAGCGTGAAAGCGAACAGACTGGAATACCGAGTTTGAAGATTGCTTATAACAGTGTGTTCGGCTACTATATAGAAGTACGTAATGTACACAAAGACAAGGTGCCGCAAGAATGGATCCGCAAACAGACACTTGTGAATGCAGAACGCTATATCACCCAAGAACTGAAAGAATACGAGGAGAAAATCCTCGGAGCGGAGGATAAGATTCTGGTACTTGAAACACGGCTTTATACGGAATTGGTACAGGCATTGAGCGAATTTATTCCTGCCATTCAGATCAATGCCAATCAGATTGCCCGCGTCGATTGTTTGTTGTCGTTTGCCAATATAGCCCGTGAAAATAATTATATCCGCCCGGTTATCGAAGATAATGATGTGCTGGACATTCGTCAGGGACGCCACCCGGTTATTGAGAAGCAGCTTCCCATCGGTGAAAAATACATTGCCAACGATGTAATGCTGGACAGTACGACGCAGCAGATTATCATCATTACTGGTCCCAACATGGCGGGTAAGTCGGCGTTGTTGCGGCAGACGGCATTGATCACCTTGCTGGCTCAGATCGGTTCGTTTGTTCCTGCCGAGAGTGCCCGTATCGGATTGGTCGATAAGATATTTACCCGCGTGGGCGCCAGTGATAACATTTCGGTGGGCGAGTCTACATTTATGGTAGAGATGAACGAAGCGGCAGATATTTTGAATAATGTTTCTTCGAGAAGTCTTGTGCTGTTCGATGAGTTGGGGCGCGGTACTTCCACGTATGACGGTATTTCGATAGCGTGGGCAATTGTGGAGTATATCCATGAACATCCCAAGGCGAAAGCGCGTACACTCTTTGCCACGCATTATCATGAACTGAATGAAATGGAGAAATCTTTCAAGCGGATCAAGAATTACAATGTATCGGTGAAAGAGGTCGATAATAAGGTGATTTTTCTCCGCAAACTCGAACGTGGGGGTAGCGAGCACTCTTTCGGTATTCATGTGGCCAAGATGGCGGGTATGCCGAAAAGCATTGTAAAGCGTGCCAACGAAATTCTGAAACAGCTTGAATCGGACAACCGCCAGCAGGGCATCTCCAATAAACCGTTGAATGAAGTGAGTGAAAGCAGGGGAGGGATGCAGCTAAGCTTCTTCCAACTGGATGATCCCATCCTTTGTCAGATCCGGGATGAAATACTGAATTTGGACGTGAATAACCTTACTCCGATCGAGGCGCTGAATAAGCTGAATGACATAAAGAAGATAGTGAGGGGGAAATAAAGAGATTTACGATTAGACGATTGATGATGTACGATTGAAGTAACTCCTATATATTATAAACATGAATATAAGAGTAAATTGGAATCCTTGTATTTTCAATCGTACATCGTCAATCGTCTAATCGTAAATTCTTAAATAGCATATGCAGTAATTTAAAGTAGTTTTTCCAATTCCTCAACAGGTGGAAGCAGTTTCTTAAGTCGATCATCCATATCGGCTGTGGTTTTGTATGTCGCAACGCCCATAGGTTTATCATAATCTTGGATTACATATTCCACGAATTTCTTATTGGCACTTTTACAAAGAATGATTCCGATAGACGGATTCTCATTAGGTTTGCGAACTTCATCGTCAAGAATACGCAGATAAGCTGCCAACTGACCAAGATAATTGGTCTTGAATGATCCATCCTTCAATTCCACACAGACGAGAGCCGCCAACTCTCTATTGAAAAAGAGTAAATCAGGGAACTCCTCTACGCCATATTTCTCTAAATGATACTGATTCCCCACAAACGTAAAGTCCTTACCGAATGTCATAATAAACTCTTTCACGTTCTGAATAATACTCTGTTCAATTACCCGTTCGTCTCTATCTTTCTCGCGAACGAATAATTCTTCTACATTGATAAAATCAAGCAGATATTCATCTTTGAACATTGTGATTGCACGATATGCTTCCAACCGATCGGGGATAGTCTTTTTAAAGTTGTTAGGTAACTCTCCCTGATGACTATACAAGTCGCTGTCTATCATTCGTTCCAACTCTCCAACCTTTGCTTTTGTATCAGCTGCAAATTGAATATAGAATTTACGTTTCTCAGTATCTTTTACTTTGCTGACAATGGTATAATGATGAGTAAAACCTATATTCATAAAAGCAGTAATAGGAAAATCTGCATCTATCTTGAACTGAACTGTGGGTAATTCGTTCGTTGAAACGAACGAATTTTGTTCGTCAGTTACCAATTTGTTCGTTTCAACGAATGGATTATCCGAAAGCATTCGCCACTCTTCGTAAAAGGTGCGCATCTTTCGTAAGCTTGGGGCTGAAAAGCCCCTCAGCCCTGGTAACTCTTTGCGTAGTTGCTCGCTGATAGTTTCAATAAACCCTTTACCCCAATTTTTATTGCGAGTGTTTACAGAAACATATCGTCCGATGCCATAATAAAGAGCCAATTGCTCTTGATTTATCACACCTAATGCCCGTTGCTGGCTCTGCAAAATAGCCCCTTTAATCGCTTGAACTGCATTAACGAGCTCGCTATATTGGGTATTATTTATTATTTCGTCCATATCCTTTATTGCTTATATTATTCAATGATACTTTCACTATCATCATTATTTTTTTCTGCATTTTTTAGGACACATTCTTTACGTATATTAACATGACACCTGTGGACACAGAAATGTTTACAGGTGCTATACATGCCAATATCTTTGCTTACCATGTAGTCTTATATCTTTCTTTGACCTTTACCTTTTCAAGTTTTTTCTATCAGCAGGTATTTCATGAATACCCCAAAAACAGATCTGTCTCGGCTAACTCATAGATTCAGTTTTATACCAAAAGTGGACCTTTGGATTAATAGCTTCACCATCATACTTTTTGTTAAAAACCGAATTGTTAAATTTTGACTACAAAGTTAATGAAAAGATTCAATACTGATATTTAATTAGTCATAAATGTCTCATTCAATGAAATAAGCAGATTGGTATCATTTATTTTAGATTAAACTTGGTTTTTGCGCGTATGTCAGTAGATGAGCTGCCTATGAAGATATTGAATTTGCCTTGTTCGGCTTTCCAGTCCTGTATGGCTTCATCGTAGAATTTCAGGTCATTGGAGGTGATGTTGAACTCTACCACCTTTTCTTCGCCCGGATTCAGTTCTATTTTTTGGAACCCTTTCAACTCTTTGACAGGACGTTCCAATGAGCTTTTTTCATCACCGATATAGAGTTGCACAATCTCTTTTCCTTTTACTTTTCCGGTGTTTTTTATAGGGATAGTAACGGTCAGTATCTCCTTTTCGTTCATTTCGGAGGATGAAAGAAGGGCTTTTCCATATTGGAAAGTGGTGTAGCTTAAACCGTGTCCGAACGGGAACAAGCTCCGGATTTTATGTTTGTCCGTCCAACGGTAGCCTACGAATATGCCTTCGTTGTATTTCACGTTGATGCTGTCACCGGGATACTCTCCGACGGTATGTGCCGGATAGTCCTCCAGGCGGACAGCGAAAGTCATCGGTAACTTGCCGGAAGGGTTAACATCTCCAACCAATACGGAAGCAATGGCATTACCGGATTCCGTACCGCTGAACCAGGCTTCCAAAACAGACGGCACCTCTTTGATCCACGGCATTGCGACTGCATTTCCCGAAATAAGAATAACGGCTATGTTCTTATTTACTTTGCTGAGTTGGGCTATCAGTTCGTCCTGTCCGTAAGGCAAATGATAGTTGAGCCGGTCCGTGCCTTCGCTGTCCTGGTGTTCGTTCTTATTCAGACCTCCGAAGAACAGTACAATATCCGCATTTTTGGCAGCTTCAAGAGCCTCTTTCGTTAGTTTCTCCGCATCGGGAAGCCGGTATCCTTCGAGAACGATGTACCGGGGATCTCTCTTATCGGTGAGCGGGCTTGCATATCCGGGAGCGTAAACCAGTTCGACGGCATTGCCTACCCGTTTCTTCAGCCCTTCGAGCGGAGAAACTTCGTATTTCACTTTCAATGAAGAAGAGCCACCTCCCAATGTCATGACTTTCGTGGCATTTTCGCCGATAACGGCTATTTTCTTTATTTGGGAAAGATCGACAGGCAGCAATCCGTTTTCGTTCTTGAGTAGCACGATGCCGTTTTCGGCAATGGTGCGTCCTGCCAGTGCATGTTCTTCCGTGCCGAATGATCCCCATGGCTTTTGAGTGTTCATGCTTGTCCGGAACATCATGCGAAGCAGCCTGCGCACTTTGTCATTCACGGTGTTTTCTTCGATTTCTCCGTTTTTGATCTTTTCCAGTAGCGGCAATGCCATGTAGTAGTTGTTGTAGGCATTGGTTTTTCCCCAGCTCAATCCGTCTGTCCATGTTCCCATTTCCAGATCGAGTCCGTAATAGGCCGATTGGTAAGTGTCGTGTACACCTCCCCAGTCGGAAATCACAGTTCCGTCGAAATTCCAGTCTTTTTTCAGTATATCGTTCAGCAAATACTGGTTGTGGCAGCAATGTTGGCCTTTGTATTGGTTGTAAGCCCCCATAATGGACCATGTTCCCCCTTCCAGTACGGCCGCTTTGAAAGCAGGCAGGTAAATTTCGTGCAGGGCGCGGTCACTGACCTCCACATTGATGTGTCCGCGATACATTTCCTGATTGTTCAATGCAAAATGCTTGACACAGGCGGCCACCCCGTTTTGTTGTACCCCTTTGATGTATGGCACTACCATTTTAGCGGCCAGATAAGGATCTTCTCCCATGTACTCAAAGTTTCGTCCGTTGAGTGGTGTGCGGTATATGTTGACACCCGGACCCAGCAGAACATCTTTCCCCCGGAAGCGGGCTTCTTCGCCTATCGACTTGCCATACAGGGCCGACATATCAAGATCCCATGTGGCGGCAAGGCAGGTCAGTGCAGGGAAAGCGATGCAGGAATCACTGGTCCAGGCAGCTCCTTTCCATTCATCCCACAGCACCTCTTCCCGGATACCGTGTGGTCCGTCGGTCATCCAAAGTTCCGGTATGCCGAGACGGGGCACGCCATGGGAACTGAATTTAGATTGTGCATGGCACAATTTTATTTTTTCTTCCAGAGTCATTCGTTGAAGTGCATCTTCCACGCGTTGCTCTATCGGTTTTGTTTCGTCCAGATAGATCGGAGTTTTGTTTTGCGCCGTGGCAGACATTGCCAGGCATGTGAATGCGAATAATTTAAAAAGCTTTTTCATGTTGTAAGATAATCTTTATTGATAATTTTCAAAAGAAGTGGGCATCAGCGTGGGGAATGTCCAGCAGAAGTGATGGTTGCGGTAAATGATTGGACGCTTCCCTTTTACATATTCCACATAAGAGTTGTCATTGTATAGGTTTGCCATTGCTTCGAGAAGGTTCTCGGGCCAGACTTCATTTTTCCCGGTATTCGGGTTCTTGTCCCATTTCCATTCTTTGGGATGTTTATTATAGTAGGCCATATAGTCCAGCGCTTTTTTTATGGAGGTTCCGTCTTGTTCCAGAGCGAACAGATTCTCTCCGGTGAGATTGTACACTAGCCAGCACGCTCCGGTCATCGGTGCCAGTGAGAAATAGGTGTACCATATGCCGTTGCCGCCTCTCCGGGTCTCTTCGGGCATGCTGCCGTCTGTTGCTATTTTATGGAATAAGTCCGATTTTATCAGGCGCACGTTTTCCGCAACTTCTTTTTTCTCATTTAGGAATGAAGCCGCCAGCAGCGAGCCGAAACGTCCCCAATCCGCCCAGTTGTTCTGATGAACCCGGATGGTATTGGCGGCGTGCTGGTAGATGCGTTTCACCCATTTCCGGAAATCCTTTTTTTCTTTATTGCTCCAAAGCGGATCATCTGCCATCAGTTCCGCTGCCATCAGGAATGCTGAACCGGAATAGGTCATCACCAACACTCCGTCGTGTTCCGAATATTTCTCGTTGGTAGATGCCCATGCATTCAGGAAATAGCAGGCTTTTTCTCCATATTCCTGTTGGCCGGATAGGGTGTAGGCCAATGCCGAACAGTAGGCGGCATATGCATCCCGCTGCAATGCCAGGGAGTTGGCACGGTGTTCCTCGGGTTTATCATAGAATCCCGGTACGGCAAAATCTACCAGTGCATGGTGCGACACTTTCAAGATGGAGTCGGCATCGTGAATCAATTGCTGATAGGCAGAATAATAGGGCTCTTGCTGTGCCTTGACCTGTTTTAGTACATAGTCGATTTGCTTTAACGGATGCATGCTGTGATTGCTGGCGTATCCGTAGACGAAATATAAAAAAGAGAGAAATGCTATCGTTATAATTTTCTTCATTTTTAGGATTTATTTATTCGTTTGTTATTTGTATAAAATCTTTAGGAAGTTTCTTGAACTGTTCGAAGAAACATTTTGAGAAATAAGACGGTGTGTTGAAACCTACCAGGAAGCATACTTCGTTTATTTTGTATTTGCCGGTGGACAACATCCGTGCGCTTTCATTCAGCCTGATCAGCTTGATGTAGTCGTTGGGGGTCATTCCTGTGATGTTTTTAATCTTTTTGTGCAGGTTTGAACGGCTTATGGCAAACTGGCTGGAAAGGCTGTCGATGGAGAAGTCCTCATCCGACATGTTTTCCAATATGATGGTATTCAGCTTCTTCACGAAATCTGCGCTTTCGTTGTTTTCCGTGTTCTGTTTGAAATACTGCAACGGAGATTTGATGAAGTTCTTTCGCAGGTTGTTCCTGTTTTCAATAATGCTGCTTATTTGCGCTTTTAGTTGTTCGATGGAGAATGGTTTTTCCATGTAAACGTCGGCTCCCTGGTTCAGACCCTCTATTTTAGTGGAAGTATCCGTTTTGGCAGATAGCAACACCAAAGGCAGGTGAGAGTAGGCGGGATCGCTTTTCAGCCGGTTACATAATTCCAACCCGTCCATTTCCGGCATCATAATATCGGATATGATGATGTCTATGTTCTCTTTTTCCACCATTTCCAGTGCCTGTACTCCGTTCTCTGCTTCAAAGACGGTGTAGTTGTCGTTTAGGCTTTCGCAAAGGAAAGTCCGCATATCCGTGTTGTCTTCCACGATGATGATCCTCGTACCCGCTTCCACGACCGATTGTTCGGGCATTTCACTCTTTTCGGGTATGGCAGCTTCCGTTTCCTGTACCTCTTCCTCTGTTCCGTCGGCAATGGGGATTGTCAGTGTAAAATTACAGTTCTTTCCGTATTCCGATTCGATGGAAATTTTTCCGTTGTGTTTCATGGCCAGCGATTGCGATAGCGATAACCCCAGGCCGGAGCCTGTCCGCACAGCGTTGTTCTTATCCTGTATCTGGAAGAAAGGTTCGAATATTTTTTCCATATACTGCTTTTCAATGCCGGTACCATCGTCTTTAATCTTTATTTCCAGGTTTCCGCTTCTCTCTTTTACGGTTATCAGGATTTGGCTTTTGGCATATTTAATGGCGTTGGCAATCAGGTTGCTGACAATCTTATAGATGGCTTCGGAGTCGACATTGCATTCTATATCGTTCTTTTCCGCTTCCAAAGAGATTTCCAGTTTGTTGAATTTGGCCGTCTGGTAATATTGCTTATACACTTTTTCCACAATCTTGACGACATTCTGCCGCTTGAATTTGAAGTGGAACATGTCCTCTTCTATTTTACGGAAGTCCAGCAGTTGGTTGATCAGTTCGAGCAGCCTGTTGGCATTGCGTTCTATCATCCCCAGGTTGTTCCTGGTCTGTTCGTTTCCGTCTCCGGACAAAATTATTTTTTCCAATGGTGCGGCAATCAGCGAGAGCGGTGTACGTATTTCATGGGCAATGTTCGTGAAGAAATTGATTTTCGATTCGTACATCTCTTTTTCTTTGGCCGTCTGGTATTTGAATATCTTTTCCTGGTTTTTACGTTCGATAAAGCGGTGGTATCTCCGGATAAAATAAAGGATAATGCCGATGGCAAGGACAATATACAGGCCGATCATGAGGTTGGACAACCAGAACGGGGGCTTTATTTTCACCGTAATGTCTGCCGTTTCATCGCTCCATACTCCATCATTATTCGTGCCTTTCACACGGAATACATAAGTTCCGGGCGGGATGTTCATGTACATGGCCTTATTGTCGGAGGTGTAATGCCACTCTTTGTCGAAGCCTTCGAGGATGTAGGCATATCTGTTTTGTTCCGGCGAAAGATAGCTCAATGCTACAAAGTCGAAGCTGAAAGTGGACTGGTCGTGCCGCAACGTTATCTCTTTGGTTGCGCTGATGGTCTCTTTTAGTGGCGACGATTCGGAAAGTGTTATCTCTTTGCTGGCAATCTGGAAACCTGTGACCATGACGACCGGTTTGTTGGGGTTATCTGTAATCTCTTTCGGATTGAATGTGATGAATCCGTTGGTTCCGCCAAAGTAAAGTCGGTTGTCGGAAGCTCTCAATGCGCAGTTCAGATTGTATTGTATCCGTTGTATATCGCCGATATAGGCAAATGTTTTAATGTTTTTCAAGTCGGAGGATATTTTAACCAACCCTCCGCCTGTGCTTACCCACAGATTGCCGTCCGAATCGTCCAGTATGGAATAGATGATGTTGGAAGGTAGGCCCGACTGGTCGTTTAAGATTGGTTCGAAGTTTTGCTCTTTGGCGTTGAACCGTACCAGCCCTTCTCCTTCCGTCCCTGCCCAGATGTGGAATTTGGAGTCTTGAAATACGCAGTTGACATTATTTCCCGGCAAGGATTTCGGATTATCGGGATTATTTACGAATACTTCCCATCTATTGTCTGAGGTGAGCCGTATCAGCCCTTTGGAATGGGTGGCAAACCAAATGGAGCCGTCATAATCTTCTGCAATGTCTTTTACCGGGGTGTTGGTCAGGTAATCGAGGGTCTTGAGCGTGCCGGATGCATCCATCGAGATCACTCCGCCTTCGGAGGTGAAGAGTATCTGCCCTTTGGAGGTTTTGGCTATGGAGTTGATGGTATGATTAATTCCTATGTCGTTGGCGGAGGCGCTGACCTGTCCGTTCTTTATGTTCAGGATATGGATGCCTTTGCCGTAAAGGCTTGCATAAAGTTTGTCCTGGTCCGACAGAATGCTCTGTACATCGTGGTAACCGATGTCGTATGGCTTCTTGAAGCTCAGGCTCTTCGGATTGAAAAGGTATAGTCCGTCGTTGTGCGTTCCGATCCATATGTCCCCATTTTCATTCTCGGCGAATCCGCTGATGATATTTTTTTTGGAAGAGTTGTGTGGAGAGTTATAGCAATACTGGAAACGGTTGATGGCAGGCGAATAATAATTTACGCCCCCAAAGTAAGTTCCGATCCAGAAAGACCCTTCCTTGTCACGTGCAATGGAGAAAATGGATTTATCCGTCATGTTGTCAAAAGAAGTATCGTCGTTGATCAGGTCGAAACTCTCCAGCGTACGGTCGAATTTCACCAGTCCTTTGTCCGATCCCATGATGAGCTCGTGGTCGGAATATTCGATGATGGATTTGATGTTGAATACATGATTTATATAATGTGTGGCTTTCTGTGATCTGGGGGTATAGCGTATCAATCCGCTTGTGGCCGTCCCTATCCAGATGTTATTGTCTATGTCGCAATACAGGCTGTAAATCACGGGATCGTCGATGCCCAACTCTTTAGCCTGTGTCATTTGCGTGAACTTTTCCTCTTTAGGATCAAAGTGTACAAGGCCTTTGCCCACTGTGCCCAACCATATATTTCCGTAATAATCCTGAACGATGCTCCAGATGTAATTGGAGGGCAACGAATAGGGATCGCTACCGGATAGATAATGTTTCTTGGTCGTTAATTCGGGAGTAAGGACATACAGGCCATATCCGTGGCAGGCCAGCCATATATTTCCGGAAGGGTCTTCCATAATAGCATTGATGCTCACGTCGTCTTTTATGTTTTTGTCCAGGTCGATGTGTCTGAACTTCTCTAACTTATCGTCGAAAAGATAGAGCCCTTGTTTGGTTCCGATGAGGAATCTTCCTCGCGAATCCTCTTTCAGGCAGTGGATAAAGTTATTGCCGATAGATAAAGAGTCGCCCTGTATTTTGCGGTACACTTTGATTTTCTTGCCATCGAAACGGTTGAGGCCGTCGTTGGTCCCGAACCACATGAAGCCTTTGCTGTCCTGCATAACCGCCCAGACACTGTTATGCGACAATCCGTCTTCCACCTGATAGCTCCTGAAGTGATAGGCGCGTGCAGGAAAAAAAGATAAAGCCAAACCTAATAAAACTAAAATCGTATGTTTCATAGCCTGATGAAATTAAGATGTTCAAATATAGGGCTTTGCTCTCTTTGGCGATGCAAATATCTTCTTAAAACCTATAAAAATATGGTATAATTGTGAGAATGCAGTGTATTTATATCTTTGAAAAGTATATTTCTATCCACTTTGTTTTATCAGTTCTACATTTGTGTCATTCATATTAGTAATTAAAGTCTAATCTTTAGAAACATGAATAAGTTAGTCAGTACTTTTATTATTTCATCCTTTACTGCTGCTATGGGCGTATCGGTTTTTGCTGCTGATGATGGCGGTGCGTTATATCTGGATGCGGGCCGGCCTGTCGAGCAGAGGGTGAAAGATTTGATGTCGCGCATGACTCTGGAGGAGAAAGTGGGGCAGATGTGTCAATGGGTCGGCTTGGAGCATATGCGAACCGCTTCACAGGATTTGACGGTAGACGAATTGAGTAATAACACGGCGCGGGGGTTCTATCCCGGCATCACGGAAGAAGACGTGAGACAAATGACGATAGACGGGAAGGTGGGCTCTTTCTTGCATGTACTCACAGTCAAGGAGGCCAATCAGTTGCAGGAGCTGGCAATGAAAAGCCGTCTCAAAATCCCTTTGATTATAGGCATCGATGCCATTCACGGCAATGCGCAGGTAGTGGGTACTACGGCGTATCCGACGAGCATCGGGCAGGCATCCATGTTCGATGTCGGCCTGGTTGAAGAGATTTGCCGGCAAACGGCTTTGGAGATGCGTGCTACAGGTTCGCAGTGGACATTCAATCCCAATGTAGAGGTCGCCCGCGACCCGCGTTGGGGGCGTGTCGGCGAAACTTTCGGCGAAGATCCCTACTTGGTATCTTTATTGGGCGTGGCTTCCGTGCGCGGGTATCAGGGAGACGGGTTTGGAAAGGCGGAAAATGTGTTGGCTTGTGCCAAGCATTTTATTGGAGGCAGCCAACCGATAAACGGAACGAACGGCTCTCCCACAGACATTTCGGAACGGACACTCCGGGAGGTATTCCTGCCCCCCTTTAAGGCGACCGTAGATGCCGGTGTATATAGCTTTATGACAGCTCATAATGAACTGAACGGCATTCCCTGTCATGCCAATCCATGGCTGATGGAAGATATTCTTCGCAAAGAATGGGGATTCGATGGTTTCATAGTCAGTGATTGGATGGACATCGAGCATATACACGACTTGCATCGCACGGCAGTGGATAATAAAGATGCTTTCTACCAGTCGGTAGATGCCGGAATGGATATGCACATGCATGGACCGGAGTTTTACGAAAAGGTGATTGAACTGGTGAAGGAGGGAAAACTCACGGAAGCCCGGATCGATGAGTCTTGCCGGAAAATATTGGCTGCGAAATTCCGGTTAGGACTGTTCGAGAAATCTTTTACCGATGAGAAAGCGGCGAAAAGCGTCCTGTTCAATGAAAAGCATCAGGCCACGGCATTGGAAGCGGCGCGTAAGTCCATTGTGCTATTGACCAATGACGGCATACTTCCGCTGGATGAAGCAAAATATAAAAATGTATTCGTAACCGGAATGAATGCCGACAATCAGACGATTCTCGGTGATTGGGCTTTGACACAGCCGGATGAGAATGTGATTACAGTGCTCGAAGGGCTGAAACTGGTATCTCCCGACACTAAATTTTCATTTGTGGATTTGGGATGGAACATCCGGGAAATGGATAAAAACAAAGTGGAACAGGCCGCAAAGCAGGCTGCCAAAGCCGATTTGGCAATTGTGGCGGTGGGAGAATATTCCTTGCGGACCAACTGGTACGACAAAACTTGTGGCGAAGACTGCGACCGTTCGGATATCAATCTGGCAGGGTTACAGCAGGAACTTGTGGAGTCCATTCTGGCAACGGGAGTTCCTACCGTTGTGGTTTTAGTAAACGGGCGTCAGTTGGGGGTGGAATGGATTGCCGGTCATGCCAATGCTTTAGTCGAAGCGTGGGAGCCGGGTAGTCTCGGAGGACAGGCCATTGCCGAAATATTATATGGAAAAGTAAACCCTTCCGGCAAACTGCCGGTGACGGTTCCGCGCCATGTGGGACAGATACAGATGATTTATAACCATAAGCCGTCCATGTATTTTCATCCGTATGCCATCGGAGAGAGTACGCCTTTGTTCTATTTTGGATACGGCCTGAGTTATACGGAATATGCGTATTCGGATCTCACGGTTTCCTCGGCGCAGATGTCGGGGGACGGCAGTGTGGAAGTGTCCGTGAAAGTGACGAATACGGGAACAACGGATGGGGAGGAGATTGTGCAGTTGTATATCCGCGACCTCTATTCCAGTGCGACGCGTCCGGTGAAAGAGTTGAAGGACTTCAGGCGCGTGCCCCTTCGTGTAGGCGAAACCAAGACAGTTTCTTTCATCTTACCGGCAGGGAAACTTGCTTTCTATGATAAGAAGATGGACTATACGGTGGAACCTGGAGACTATGAAATCATGGTGGGAGCTTCGTCGAGGGATGAAGATTTAATGAAGAGAATTGTAAATGTAAAATAATAGTTGGGATGAAAAGATTGATGAGCTGTGTGTTGGTTTGCGCAGGAGTATTGCTTTTGCTGTCGGGACTGAGAGAAACAGATGTAGTCGGAACAAAAAAGCAATTATCGTATTGTGACACGCAGATAAAGAAAACACTGGATGCCATCGAAGGTTCCGGATTGATGCCCCGTTGCATCGATACGGATGCCACAGACTGGTATAAAATCGATATTTATGATTGGACGAGCGGTTTCTGGCCCGGCATCTTGTGGTACGATTATGAGAACACCCAAAATGAAGAGATCAGGAAAGCAGCCATTCACTATACGGAATCGCTTGTGCCTTTGCTCGATCCGGAGCATCCGGGCGACCATGATCTGGGATTCCAGTTTTATTGCAGCTTTGGCAATGCCTATCGACTGACAAAGGACGACAAATACAAGCAGGTATTGCTGAAAGGTGCCGATAAACTGGCCGGATTTTATGACCCCCGGGTGGGGACAATCCTCTCGTGGCCGGGTATGGTGACGGAGATGAACTGGCCACACAATACCATCATGGACAACATGATGAATCTTGAACTGCTGTTTTGGGCGGCCAAGAATGGCGGCAACAGGGAATACTATGGCATGGCGGTGAGCCATGCAAAGGTGACAAAAGAGAATCAGTTTCGTCCCGACGGTTCTTGCTACCATGTAGCGGTGTACGATACCATCGACGGGAGGTTTTTGAAAGGCGTTACGAATCAAGGATATAGTGATAGCTCCCTGTGGGCGCGCGGACAGGCATGGGCCATTTATGGGTATACGTTGGTTTACAGGGAAACCGGTGATAAGGAATACCTCCGTTTTGCCGAGAAAATAACGGATATATACCTCAAACGTTTGCCGGAAGATTATGTTCCGTATTGGGATTTCGACGATCCGGCTATCCCGGACGCTCCGAGAGACGCATCTGCAGCGGCCATTGTAGCTTCCGGATTGCTGGAGCTGGTGCAATTGGAAGATAATACGGAGAAAGCCGAAGAGTATAGAGATGCGGCTGTTAATATGCTGCTCAGTCTGTCGTCTGATGCTTACCAGAGTGGTATCAAAAAACCGTCTTTCCTGCTCCATTGCACGGGCAATTTACCGGGAGGGTATGAGATCGACGCATCCATTAATTATGCTGACTATTATTACATTGAAGCGCTGACACGTTACAAAAAAATGCAGGCTGGGCGTGATATTGTTGAAAAGTACCCACAAGCTACGCAGAAACAGGTCACTATTGCTATGTAAACAGGATTTTGGTAGTAATAAATAATATTGTTGTATTTGTTTATCGCTTGTCGGGCTACTTTTGTGCAGAACAGATTGTTTAAACTTAAAAATATTGTATTATGAAAAAACAGTTTTCTACTTTGATTGCATTACTTATTGTCGGAGCTGCTCCCCTTTTGGGGCAAGAAACCGACCCTCTGAACGATCCGACTAATATTGATGCGGATCTCTATCTTCACGCCGGATTTTCTCAGGATTCCATCCGGCCGGATTATTCCCATACTTATTATGATAACACCAACCATAAACTGGTAAAAGGGGAGGATGGCATATATTCCATTACGGTTCCTTTGAAGAAAGAGCAGATTGTGAATAAAAACATGGAGGTTGGTATTTATACCTATGCTTACTCTGTTATTTATGGAGGAAAAGTGAACGGTTCAGGCAATGATGCCGTTAAGGGAAGTGTAGGACCGGTTATTGCCGATGAACCCAGACTCTTTGAACTGGCCGAAGACCGGGATGTCACTTTTTATGCAAAGAAACTGAATACAGGAACGGCGGATGCTCCGTGGTACAGAACTATGTTCATCTGCGATGCACAACCGCTATATCTGGACGGAACGGAGCTGCCGTTGCCGGGCGAAGATGGAGTGACGAGATACGTAGTGGATAGAGGTGAAACCAGCAGACGGTGGGAGTATAAACTCAGCCCTATCGGGCGTTGGAGCAAAACGCAGGATTTTATGGAAGATGTGATACCGGCCAAATGGAAATCTAACGAAGCATACGCTTTTCTGCCCAATGGCGGCTGGTGGCTCGGAGGGCGTTTTCTGTTGGCGTATGACTATAAGAAGTTGAGTCTGGAGGTCGGCAAATTGGTTGATGAACTGCAAACTCCCTTGTTTACGGTGAATGGAGAAAGTATTCCGGAGAATTTGGGAATAGTCGATGAATTGTTGCTGAATGGTTCTGTGATTACATTCCTGAAAGGATATTATGCCAATGGCGGCAAAGACTCTTATGATCCGGCATTTAATACAAGCATCGCCACCGTGAAATTGTGTTGGCAGATAGACGAATTGCCTGCTGCCTCTTTCCCTTTGACAAACGGTGAGGTGGTCAGAGACGATAATTATAATAAAACGACCGAGTGGACGGTTAGTGAAGCGGATCTTTTCGAAGGAACAACTTTGCCGGCGGGAATACATACGCTGAAAGTATGGTACGAGTCAGAATATTTAGGGGATGTACTTACTTCTGAAGTACAATCGACGTCCTTCGAGATCGAAGAGATTGTGGTTATTCCTCTTGAAAATAAAGGAACGGCTGTCGATCTTATTCTGGAGGGAGACTGGAATCCGGAAACGTTCCGTACGATTATCGAAGAACAAGCCGTTAGGATTACTACGATTGACCTTACCGGAGTGGCCGGCCTGACGGAACTTCCCGAAATGGAAGGTTTAAATCCGAACTGCCTGGTTTATGTGAATCCGGATGTTGTTATCGCAGAGGGCGTTGATAACGTGGTTGTATTTGATAACGAAGAGGGTAGAGCAGCCAATATACTTCTGACGGAAGGTTCCGATTTCAATAACGTGAGATTATTTACGGCCGACCGGATCTCCTACTCCCATAACTTTACTGCTGATGTTTGGTCTACCATCTGCTTGCCTTTCAGTGCGGATAAGGGAGATGTAACCGTAGAAGAGTTTACGGGTGCCGATGGTGAGAAAGTCATCTTTACGGGAACATCCGCCATCGAAGCCAATGTTCCCTATTTGGCTAAAACAAGTAATTCGGAGGTTAAGACCTTTACGGCAACAGATGTACAGATGAGCGTTACGGCAGAACCAGCTCCGGTAGTTCCGGAAAATGGTTACGCATTCCATGCCGGTTACCGTGCGGTAGAAGGAGATGCTGTCGTAGGACTCCATTTGATGAACGATGTGGGGACTGCTTTCGTAAAAGTAGCCGATGGAAATCCGGAAGCTGCGGGAGTTTCTGCTTTTCATGCTTACATGCAGGCAACTGTTGATGAACTGTTGACAATCGTCCATGGTGACGATAACCCTACCGGATTGGGTTCGACGGAAGATACCGGCCGGTTGACGATTATCTCCCATAACGGTTCTGTCGAAATTAAGACGGGCAAGGCGCAGATGATAGGTTTGTATGCATTGGATGGCCGTTTGGTGAAGATGGTTGAACTGAGCCAGGGCAGTAATTTTGTCAATGGATTGGATAAAGGTATTTATATTATGGATTGCCAAAAGGTAGTAGTGAAGTAAAAGAAGTCTCCGTGTCTTGTCCCTTGTACAAGCCGGTAGAATCAGAATAAAGAAAAATTTGAATGGATAATAAATAAAAGAGGTATTGTTTTTTTTATGCAGATTCAAGATAATAAGTTCATTGTATCACTTTATCTTGAATCTGCTTTTTTTGAAATGACAGCCTCTCCCCAACCCTCTCCGTGGGAGAGGGAGCAAAAAATGACTTGTAAACAATTGATTAACAGAACTAACTTTAGCTCCCTCTCCCACGGAGAGGGTTGGGGAGAGGCTTTATAACTTTATAAAAATGAGACATCGGGTTATCCTATTTATTTGTGTGTTGCAAACCCTGTTTGCATATGCTGTGGGTGCGGAGACTCACTTTATGCTCACCTTGAATGAGCAATGGAAATTCTCGACGGGCGATTCATCCGCATGGGCCACTACGGAATTCGACGATAACCAATGGGGCACTATCTCTTCCAGGCAATACTGGGAAGAACAGGGTTATGACGGCTATGACGGTTATGGTTGGTACAGGCAGCATTTCATGATTTCCGAGGATTGGAAACCGATCGTAACGAATGCCGGAGGTTTATATATAAGATATGAATTTGCCGATGACGTGGATGAGGTTTTTGTCAACGGGGTCTCTGTCGGTAGGATGGGAGAGTTTCCACCGGAATATAAAGTTATTTATGGCGGTATGCGTAAATACAAGATCAGCCCGGGACTGTTGCGATTCGGTGAAGAGAATCTCATTGCCATCCGGGTGTACGACAACGGTGGTGCAGGAGGGTTGAAGACAGAAAATATACTCCTGCAATCCATAACTCCGATGGACGATCTGATGCTGGATATTCGTTGTGACGATAGCGACTGGGTATTCGAAAATACAGAGACAATCGATTTCCGTGTACGTCCGAAACAACCGCTTGCGGCGGGAGGGGAGTTTAATCTCGTTTGCAGCGTGACGACGGATACCTATCTCCCGGTAGACTCTTTTGTGTACCGGGTGAAAGGAGATTTTGAGCAACCCGTCTCTTTCGTTCCGCCGGCTCCGGGTTTTTACCGGATTACTTTGTATGGAGAACAACAAGGTGTAAAAAGCGATTTTCTGAAATTTAATATGGGATATTGCCCGGAACAGATTATTTCTCCCGTCGATGTCGAACCCGATTTCGACCAGTTCTGGGAAACTACGCTGAAAGAGCTTTCCGAAGTTGTTCCCGATTACCGCATGACTTTACTGGAAGAGAAGTCACAAGGAGCCAAAAACATCTACCGGGTGGAAATGTATTCGTTAGGAAATGTCCGTATCGAAGGGTATTACGCCGTTCCCAAGCAAAAGGGCAAGTTTCCGTCTGTCATCTCTTTTCTGGGCTATGGTTCCGGGGGTGGTTTTCCTCGTCCGGATAATCTGCCCGGCTTTTGCGAGTTTATCCTTTCCACCAGAGGGCAAGGCATTCAGCTTCCTGTCAACACCTATGGCAAATGGATCGTACACGGGCTGGAAGATAAATCACAATACTATTATCGGGGGGCATTTATGGATTTGGTGCGTGGGATCGACTTCCTGTGTTCACGTCCGGAGGTGGACACGGAGAAGATTTTTGCCGAAGGCGGAAGTCAGGGCGGAGCTTTTACGCTGGCAGCCTGTGCACTGGATAGACGCATCTGTGCGGCAGCACCTTACATCCCTTTCCTGTCGGATTTTGAGGATTATTTTAAGATCGCACCCTGGCCGCGTAGTGTGTTCGAAGAGTATCTGCGTAGCCATGAGGAGAGTAGTTGGGACGAAATATACCGGTTGCTTTCCTATTTCGACAGTAAGAATCTGGCACCGCGTATTACGTGTCCCATCATCATGGGCGTAGGGTTGCAAGATAATATTTGCCCTCCCCATATCAATTTTTCCGGCTACAATCAGGTGAAGTCTCCTAAGCGTTATTATATCTATTACGATAAAGAACATACGGTTGGGAAGAGTTGGTGGACAATCAGAAATAACTTTTTCCGTAGTTTTTGCAACTGAATCTAATTTATGTATACCAAAATATTGTTCTTGTCATATTTTGGTATACATAGATTATATTTTTGCATAAGCGGATTCTTTTTTGGGCTTATTTTGCTTCTGTCAAGAAAGCTAAATTGTTTAATTAAAGAATCTGTGAATACAATGAAAAGTCACCCTTTACTCATCTTATTAATAATTATTCCCACTTGTCTTTTCGCCGGAAATCCGGATAAGGTATCTCTGGTAGATATGTTCATGGGGGTAAAGAACAGCAGTAATTGTGTAATTGGCCCTCAGTTGCCGCATGGCTCTGTGAACCCGGCGCCGCAAACTCCCAACGGCGGTCACAACGGATACGATGAAAACGATGTGATTCGCGGATTCGGACAGCTGCATGTTTCCGGCATTGGGTGGGGACGCTACGGACAGGTGTTTATCTCTCCGCAGGTCGGTTTCAAACCCGGCGAGACGGAACACGACTCTCCTAAGTCCGATGAAGTGGCTACGCCCTATTATTATAAGGTAAATTTGGACCGCTATAAGATAAAAACCGAAATAACCCCCACTCACCACAGTGTGTACTACCGCTTCACCTATCCGAAATCCGGTAACAAGAATATCCTTTTGGATATGAAACACAACATTCCGCAGCACATTGTCCCCATAGTGAAAGGTACTTTTCTGGGAGGGAATATCGAATACGACAAGGCATCGGGCTTGCTGACCGGTTGGGGCGAATACGCCGGAGGTTTCGGAAGCGCTGCTCCCTACAAAGTGTTTTTTGCCATGCGTCCGGATGTGAAATTGAAGGAGGTGAAAGTCACCGATAAGGGGACGAAGGCTCTGTATGCCCGTTTGAGTTTGCCGGAAGAGGCTGAAACTGTCCATCTGGGCATCGGCGTTTCACTCAGAAGTGTGGAGAATGCATGTAAATATCTGGAACAGGAGATCGGTGCGCGTAGCTTCGACGAGGTGAAGCGTGTGGCGAAATCTGCTTGGGAGGATGTGTTTGCCACTATCGATGTAAAAGGGGGAACCCAAGAAGAGCAGCGTCTGTTCTATACAGCCATGTATCATAGTTTTGTGATGCCCCGCGATCGTACGGGCGACAATCCCCGTTGGACGAGCGGACAACCTCATCTTGACGATCATTTCTGCGTGTGGGATACATGGCGCACCAAGTATCCTTTGATGATGCTTGTCAATGAGAGTTTCGTGGCAAAAACGGTGAATTCTTTTATAGACCGTTTCGCTCACGACGGAGAGTGTACTCCGACCTTTACCAGCTCTCTGGAATGGGAGATGAAACAGGGCGGAGATGACGTGGACAATATCATAGCCGATGCTTTCGTGAAAAACCTGAAAGGATTCGACCGCCAGAAGGCGTATGAACTGGTGAAATGGAATGCGTTTCATGCCCGTGACAGCCTTTACCTGAAAAAGGGATGGATTCCTGAAACGGGAGCAAGGATGAGTTGCAGCTACACTATGGAGTATGCCTACAATGACGATTGCGGTGCACGTATTGCAAGGATAATGAAGGATGATGAGACGGCGGACTATCTGGAAAACCGTTCCCAACAGTGGGTGAATTTGTTTAATCCGAATCTGGAAAGTCATGGTTTCAATGGCTTTGTCGGTCCGCGCAAAGAGAACGGCGAATGGATCGGTATCGATCCGGCGTTGCGCTACGGTCCGTGGGTGGAATATTTCTACGAAGGTAATTCTTGGGTGTACACATTGTTCGCTCCTCATCAGTTCAGTCGTCTGATCCGTCTTTGCGGAGGGAAAGAGGCGATGGCAGACAGGCTTACTTATGGATTCGAAAAAGAGTTGATCGAACTGGACAATGAACCGGGATTCCTGTCTCCCTTTATCTTCAGCCACTGCGACCGTCCCGGTCAAACCGCCAAATATGTAGATTTTATCCGGAAAAACCACTTCTCCCGGGCTACCGGTTATCCGGAGAATGAAGATAGCGGAGCAATGGGGGCATGGTACATCTTTACATCGATCGGTTTCTTTCCCAATGCCGGACAGGATTTCTACTATTTGCTTCCTCCGGCTTTTTCGGAGGTGACGCTGACAATGGAGAATGGCAAGAAAATAGATATTAAAACCGTTAAGTCGACTCCCGAAGTCAATTATATAGAGTCTGTCAGTCTGAACGGAAAACTGCTGGACCGGACATGGATACGCCATGCCGAGATTGCGGAAGGCGCTACGATTGTCTATCACTTGACGGATAAACCGGGACAGTGGAGCATCTCTCCTTTTGAAGCAAGCAGAAGAGAGCCGCAACCGTTCGGGGTGAATCTGGCAGGGGCGGAGTTCTTCCACAAAAAGATGGAGGGAGTGGGGCGCTTTAATAAAGATTATCACTACCCGACTACGGACGAGCTGGACTACTGGAAGTCCAAAGGACTCACTTTGATTCGATTACCTTTCAAATGGGAACGCATACAGCGTAAGTTATACGGAGAATTGAACCGGGAAGAGATGGATTATATCAAATTCTTATTGGCCGAAGCAGATAAGCGCGACATGCAGATATTGATCGATATGCACAATTACGGCCGGCGTAAGGACGATGGTAAGGACCGCATCATAGGCGACAGCCTTTCGATCGATCATTTTGCATCGGCTTGGGGATCGATCTCCAGAGAATTGAAAGACTGCAAAGGCCTGTACGGTTACGGCCTGATCAACGAACCGCATGATATGCTGGCTTCTACTCCGTGGGTAGGGATTGCACAGGCAGCCATCGACTCCATTCGCAAAAATGATGCGAAGAATGCCATTGTGGTGGGTGGTAATCATTGGAGTTCTGCCGAACGCTGGAAACTGGTCAGTGATGATTTGAAGAACTTGCGCGACCCGTCACGCAATCTGATATTCGAAGCGCATTGCTACTTTGATGAAGACGGATCGGGCATTTACCGCCGTTCGTATGAGGAAGAAAAAGCACATCCGTACATTGGCGTGGAGCGTATGCGGCCTTTTGTGGAGTGGCTGAAAGAGAATGATTTTCGCGGGCTTGTCGGTGAATACGGAGTTCCGGCAGACGATGAGCGCTGGCTGGAATGTCTGGACAATTTCCTGGCTTATCTTAGTGCGGAAGGCGTGAACGGTACCTATTGGGCGGCCGGTGCCAGATGGAACAGGTATATTCTTTCCGTTCATCCGGAGAACGATTACCGGAAAGACAAACCGCAGATGAAAGTATTGATGAAATATTTGAGAACTCAATAATAGATTGTAAACTAAAATTAAGTATTATGGAGAAAAAAACAAAAAGGATTGCATTTGTCCTGGCAACCATGCTATGTGGATGGCAAATGATGCTGGCCCAACCGGTTAGCCCGGCACCGACGCCAACACGGGCGGCGAATGATGTGAAGGCAATGTTCAGTGACGCTTATCCGGAGAAGTTCGGAAAGTTCCAGATAGACTATGATGACTGGAATAGCGATAAATTTTTGACTACCAAAACGATTGTTACTCCTTTCGGAGCTGCGGACGAGGTGCTTAAAATAGAAGGTCTGTCCACCGGTTCTTTGCAGCACAATGCCCAGATAGCCTTGGGTACATGTAATTTGAGCGATATGGAGTATCTTCATATGGATGTATATTCTCCTTCCGAAAACGGAATAGGCGAGTTTAGCTTTTATCTGGTAAGCGGTTGGAGCAAGACAGTATCTTGCAATGTGTGGTACAACTTTGATACGAAGCAGGAGTACGACCAGTGGATTTCGATAGACATACCGATGAGCACATTTAAAAACGGAGGATTGAACCTGGCCGAAATCAATGTGTTACGAATTGCAAGAGGAAAACAGGGAGCACCCGGCACAATTGTCTATGTGGACAATGTTTATGCATACGGTAAAGCGGTTGAACCGGAGTCGGATGTGAAGATTGTGGCCAATGGCAATGCCAACCTGACTACGGATGTTCCTTTGATCTCCGCTCCGACACCGAAGGTAGCTGCCGCCAATGTATTCAACTTCTTCAGCGATCACTATGGCGACGGTAAGTTCGATTATGCACAAAGCGATTATGGCGATCAGAAAACAGTGAAATCCCTCATTACCATTAATGATACGGAGGATCAGGTATTCAAGATCGATAACATCGTGAATGGAAGTAAGGCGAATGTTTCCATCGGCTCACCGAATCTTTCGGGAGTGGACATGCTGCATCTGGATATATTTTCTCCGGGCAATGATCAGGGAATCGGTGAATTTGATTTTGCCCTGACGGATTTTGGAGGAAACGGTAATGATGCCGGTATCTGGCTGAATATTACGGACAAAGGATGGCATGGACAATGGATCTCCATCGATATACCTCTCAGCAAGTGGACGGGAGCTGCCAATATGATCAGATTCCGCCGTGGTGGTAAAGGCTCGACCGGTAAGCTGTTGTATGTAGACAACGTTTATGCTTACAAGAGTGAATCGGACGATCCGAAACCGGTTCCCGATCCTACTACTGTTCCTGTTCTTACCAAAGATAAGTCCGATGTTATTTCTATTTTCTGCGAACAGTACGAAGAGCCGGGATACCAAGATGAATTTGGCATAGTAAGTGCCGGAAACTGGGGGCAAAATGCGAAGCAGAAAGATGAATTTGTAGAAATTGTAGCAGGTAACCAAACATTAAAACTTACGTCGTGGGATCTCTTCCCGTTCAAAGTGCATAAGAACAGTGACGTGATGGATTTATCCCAAATGGACTATTTGCACTTAAGCATATATCAGAATGGCGCTTTGGATGAAAACAACAAACCGGTTAGCGTTTGTATCTGGATCAACGACAAGGATAATAAGGTGGCACAAGCTCCTTTGTTGGAAGTGAAGCAAGGCGAATGGACTTCCGTCAGTTTCGGGATGGATTATTTCAAAAACAAGATCGATTTGAGCCGTGTATATGTGATCCGTTTGAAAGTGGGCGGTTATCCTACCCAGGATATTTACGTAGATAATATTTTTGGTTATAAGGGCGATCCTATCCGTCCGGGTCAAGTAACCGAGCCATATGTGGACGAGTGCGATCAGAAGATTCAGGATTCCACACCGGGCACTCTGCCGCCGATGGAACAGGCCTATCTGGGAGTGAATTTAGCTTCTGCTTCCGGTGGAAGTAATCCGGGCACATTCGGACACGATTACTTGTATCCTAAGTTTGAGGATTTGTATTATTTCAAGGCGAAAGGCATACGTTTGCTCCGTATCCCGTTCCGTGCTCCGCGTTTGCAACACGAAGTTGGAGGAGAACTGGATTATGATGCCGGTAATACGTCGGATATCAAGGCGTTGGCCGCTGTTGTGAAAGAAGCGGAAAGATTAGGTATGTGGGTTATGCTGGATATGCACGACTACTGCGAACGGAATATTGACGGTGTATTGTATGAATATGGAGTTGCCGGACGCAAGGTATGGGACTCTGCCAAAAACACCTGGGGAGATTGGGAAGCAATGGATGAAGTGGTGTTGACCAAAGAGCATTTTGCCGACCTGTGGAAGAAGATTGCTACTGAATTTAAAGATTATACGAATATCTGGGGATACGACCTGATGAACGAGCCCAAAGGCATTAACATCAATACGCTGTTTGATAATTATCAGGCTGCCATTCATGCGATTCGTGAGGTGGATACAAAAGCACAAATAGTAATCGAAGGTAAGAATTATGCCAATGCTGCCGGTTGGGAAGGTTCAAGCGACATACTGAAAGATCTGGTCGATCCGGTCAATAAGATCGTTTATCAGGCACATACCTACTTTGACAAGAACAATACGGGTACCTATAAAAATTCTTACGATCAGGAGATTGGCGGAAATGTAGAGGTCTATAAACAACGTATCGATCCTTTTATTGCCTGGTTAGAAAAGAACAACAAAAAAGGTATGTTGGGTGAATACGGAGTTCCTTATAATGGACATGCGCAAGGTGACGAGAGATATATGGACTTGATCGATGATGTATTTGCTTATCTGAAAGAGAAACAGCTTACCTCTACTTATTGGTGCGGTGGATCGATGTACGATGCTTATACGCTGACTGTACAACCTGCCAAGGATTATTGTACAGAGAAATCTACCATGAAGGTTATGGAGAAATATATCAAGGATTTTGATACCAGTATTCCTTCTTCCCTGGTGGAAACCAATGCTGACGGCAATGCCATCGTGCTCTATCCCAATCCGGTGAAAGATAACTTGAAGATTACTTCTGAAAGCGGAATCGAACAGGTGATTGTCTTCAATATGATAGGCCAGAAAGTAAGCGAGCGAAATGAAAAGGGCACTAACATCGAATTGAACCTCGAAGCATTGGGCAAGGGTACTTACTTAGTAACTGTCCGCTTGGAAGACGGTAATGTGGTGAACCGTAAGATTGTGAAAATGTAATTGATGATGAAATGAAATACAGCCGGGCAACGGCTGTATTTCCATACTTGACAGATAGACAAAAGAGACGCAGCATCTTATTGAAAAGGTGCTGCGTCTCTTTTTTAATGAAAGATTGATAGAGATAGGAACGACTTATTATTTTTTCGACAGAAGAACAAAAGAACATATTTCCTGCATAGCCTTTATAGGCGGTTTATTTGTTCTTTTGTTCTTCTGTCGAAAAATAGATTCGTGACTTGTTTTGAGTTGAAGTTGAACCGTTTTATCGATGATATTGAATAAAGGCAGCCAGTGGAATCCCCATCGTAGGATAATTTTTGTAGGGATGAGGCTGATAGATCTGCATGCCCTCTTCGTCATAGTAATAGCCGTCTTCGTTGTCTATCGTGATACCGATGTCTACCAGATAATACCCTTCGGATTCCTTTTTATCGAAATTGTCGATCAGGTATTTCCGGAAACGCCACATGGCAAAGTTTTGCATGACGGTGAAGTTCCCGTCTTTGTTGTCCATCGTACCGCAGGTGCTGCAAGGGATCAGTATCACAAACTTGCCGTTGGGCACCGCTTTCAGATACGACTCTTTCACTATTCTCAGTTGTTTGTCGAAAGTGGAGAAGTCGGCGTTGATGTTGTTTCTGAAATCGTTCAGACCGAGCATTTCCGCTAAGAACTGGGGAGGGGTAATGTTCCACATGGCAAGGTATTTGCCATAGTCGAAATTCCATGTGAAATCATCTTTCTGGACATTGACCCATTGGTTGCCATCGTACATGACGAATGATCTTTTAGCGTTGTCATATAGTATGTCCCCTTTTGCGGGCGACTTAAGATACCCGTCTTCGTTGAACTTATACAGGCAACTTCCATATTTACCGTTGGTGGCTTCCAGGTTGGGTCTTTCTCCTTTCTCTACAAGGAAACAGAGTTGCCAGAATTCGGTCGATCCCCAATAACGGAAATCCCCGTCCGGATGCATGAAACCGTGATAGCGGTTGTTTCCCGTGAATACCTCAAAGTACCAGCTCATGCAGGCGCCGTTGCGTCCTTCGTCGTATTGCCCGGTTGTGTACTGCGGATCGTCTTCCGTTTCAACCTTTACGTCTCTTAATCCTACGAGCTTGAGGTTCGGTACATATCCTTTTCGCAATAACGCATCTTTGTAAAAGGCACCTTGTGTATAGCTGTCGCCGATGATTTGTGCCACGACTTCGGAATTACCGGTACCTTTTATTCCCAGTCTGATTCTGGAAGAGTGAGTCGCCACTCTGGTGAAGTTTTTGAGTTCGTATAAGTTGGCAATGATTTTCTTGTCATTTTCCGGTTTGTCTACCGATACTACCCGTTCCAACCGGCGTGAGTAGAAATCTCCATTGAATAGGACACTATAATCGAACGGATACCATCTTTTTATGAACGGTTCTACAAAAATGTCATTTCTGGTATCCGACAGCATGTACAGATAACTGGGCAGGCATATTTCATTTACGTCGGACTTATTGACGGCCAGCGTGATCTGTGTACCGTCACTGAAACTGAAAGTCATTTGATCGCCATTGGCCGAGATATTTGTAATTTGGCTTCCGTCGGTGCCGTCGATTCCGTTTTGCAGCACAACGGTGCTCCCATCGGAGAGGGTGATTGTGTAACCATCGTCCGTAGTGGCTACATGGGTGATGTAGATATTGTTTTGAGATGCTTCGAGCAGCTGTTTCTGGACGTTTAGCTCGTTGCGCAATTTTTCTACTTCCTCTTTCCAGTCGTCGTTCTGACACGAAGGCAGGAGGAGGGTACAACATAAAAGAATGGTGGTGGTGATGAGGTTTTTCATAAGCGTTTTTATTAAATAATGATGAGATTAAAAATGAAAATATCCCGAAACTGCTTGAATCCCGGGATATTTTAGGTAATGATGGAAACTGGTCTTTTTTACAGTTTTATAATGTGTTTGCTTACTGTTTTTCCACTAACCAACTTCACGGAAATAATGTATGAACCCGATTGCAGGGCCGATAGGTTGATTTGATTCTCTCCTGCCATGTTGTAGCTGCCGGCCAATTGACCGCTGATGGCATACAGGTTGGCCGACTGAACTGCTTCTTCGGAATCGATCGTAATATAGTCTGTTACGGCAGTAGGATAGATGTTTAAACCGTCGTTGGCTTTAGCAGACTTGATTCCTGTGGGCGAACCTTTATAAGCGAATATGTTGGATACATAAATATTAGGTGCATATTGCTTGGAGAGTGGTTCGTATATACCGTCTCTGCTGCCGAGTCTTAAGCCGTTGATCACATAATTCTTATTCTCCGCAGTCCAGTCGAAGTTTTCGATAGGAAGATCGATAGAATTCCATTGATTGGCTTTCAAGTCGAATATTTCGCTGTAAGCATCTGCCATTGCCGGGTAATTCCAGGTTACGCCTACCACGAACTGGCAATCCTGATCCGGCCAGAAATCGAAATGCAGATAGTCATAATCGGTAACGGTGGCGCCGGCATTGGTATAGAATGAGGACCATTCCAGGTTAATCATATGCAGAACCGCATCCTTATTAATATAATCGTCTACGAAATTATCCGGACTAAGTCCCCAGTTTGTACGTAGGATCAGTTTGTGATCTGATGCCGGTTCATAAGTCTTTCCATAGAACGAAATGACGTCTGCTTCCGGGTAAGTCGGAGTAGGAGCGGCCATTGTCGGTTCTTGTGCATTTGCAAATTGTGTACTGCCTAATAATGCCAAGGCTGCAATAAAATAAGTAATCTTTCTCATAATCTTAAAATTTTAGAGTTTAACGATTTGTTCCCTTTTGGTGTGGGCAAAGTAATGGAAAAGATCATTTTGGGGATGTAATAATCTTATTTTTTTATAGAAGAATATTGTTTTAACTATTTATTTTTCTGAAATTCAACCCCACTAAACTAAGATTATTATATCCTTCTATAAATATGAAATATTCTTCTATGGAACAAGCTCCGAGGAAGCTACTTTTGTAGACAGGTAAAAGAAAACTTAGTTTGTCAACAAAAGAAAGGAGGACATGTAGAAGAAACGATGAATTCAATAAACTGCACTTGTGATAGATGATAATCTTCCGGGTCGGAGAGCTTGTGATTTATTTAAAAAAGAATCTAATACTGATAATTGTATGATTTCAAAAGACGAAAATATAAAAAGGCGGATCATTGGTGTTTTATTTTTCTTATGTGCTCTAAGTCCTGCATTATGGGCTCAGTCGCGCATTATAAAAGGTGAAGTGCTCGATCCCAACGGAGAACCTCTGATAGGTGTAGGGGTTATGATTAAAAATACTACTGCTGGAACCATCACTGATGTCGATGGAAGATATTCCATTCAGGTTCCCGATAATAATGCTGTTCTTTCCTTCTCTTATGTAGGCTATAAAAGAAAAGAGGTCAAGGTGGGAAGTCAAAGCGTGATTAATATTTCTCTGGAAGAGGAATCCGTATTGATGGATCAAGTTGTCATTGTGGGATATGGTAGCCAGAAGAAAGTCAATCTGACGGGAGCCGTAGCTGCAATTTCCGTTGACGAATCCCTTGCCGGCCGTTCGGTTGCCAATGTCTCTTCCGCTTTGCAGGGGTTGATGCCGGGACTGTCCGTGAGCCAGAGCTCGGGTATGGCGGGAAATAATTCTGCCAAACTGTTGATTCGTGGTTTAGGAACGATCAATAGTGCCGATCCGCTGATCGTGGTGGACGACATGCCGGATGCCGATATTAACCGGCTAAATATGAATGATATAGAAAGTATAACCGTCTTGAAGGATGCAACGGCTTCTTCCGTTTACGGTTCTCGTGCAGCCAACGGTGTAATACTTGTTAAAACCAAATCGGGTAAAGGTTTGGAAAAGACGCAAATAACCTTCTCCGGATCGTATGGATGGGAAAAGCCGACGAATACTTACGATTTTATATCCAATTATCCACGCGCTTTGACTTTACAGCAAATTTCCTCTTCGACCAATCCCGGCAAGAATGGAGAAAATCAGAATTTTAAGGATGGAACGATCGACCAATGGCTGGCATTGGGAATGATTGACGACAAGCGGTATCCGAACACGGACTGGTGGGATTACATCATGCGAACGGGTTCCATTCAAAATTATAATGTATCGGCAACGGGTGGAAGCGAGAAATCGAACTTTTACGCATCTGTGGGATATATGAAGCAGGAAGGATTACAGATAAATAATGACTACGACCGCTATAACGCCCGTTTTAACTTTGACTATAAGGTGATGAAAAATGTGAATACCGGATTCCGTTTTGACGGGAACTGGAGTAATTTCACTTATGCCTTGGACAATGGTTTCACGAGCGATTCTAACCTGGATATGCAGAGTGCGATTGCCGGTATCTATCCTTATGATCCGGTTCTGGATGTTTATGGCGGTGTAATGGCGTATGGAGAAGATCCACAGGCTTTCAATCCGTTGAGCTTTTTCACAAATCAGTTGAAGAAGAAAGACAGACAGGAGTTGAATGCTTCTTTCTATCTTGACTGGGAACCCGTAAAGGGTCTGGTAGCCCGCGTGGATTATGGTTTGAAGTATTATAACCAATTTTATAAGGAAGCGGACATCCCCAACCGTTCTTACAATTTCCAGACGAACTCGTATGGTATCAGGGAATATGTTACGGAGAATGCCGGAGTTACAAACCAGACGAGCACCGGTTACAAAACTCTGTTGAATGCCCGTTTGAATTATCACACGGTTTTTGCTACACACCATGATTTGAATGCCATGTTCGTATATAGCGAGGAATACTGGCACGACCGTTATCAGATGTCCTATAGGCAGGACAGAATTCATCCGTCACTCTCCGAAATAGATGCTGCCTTGTCCGGAACACAGTCTACTTCCGGTAATTCTTCGGCAGAAGGACTCCGTTCTTATATCGGACGTATCAATTATTCTGCTTACGGCAAATATTTGCTGGAACTTAATTTCCGTGTCGATGGTTCGTCTAAGTTTCAACCGGGACACCAGTACGGCTTTTTCCCGTCGGCAGCTTTGGGCTGGAGGTTTAGCGAAGAGTCGTTTGTGAAGCCTTATATAGGGAAATGGCTGGCAAGCGGAAAACTCCGTGCTTCTTACGGTAAGCTGGGTAACAATAGCGGTATTGGCAGATACCAGCAGCAAGAGGTGCTTTATCAGAATAACTATATGCTGGACGGTTCGATTGCCAAAGGTTTTGTGTATTCTAAAATGTTGAACCCGGATCTGACTTGGGAATCTACGGGAGTATTCAACCTGGGACTGGACCTGATGTTTTTCGATGGAAAACTCGCTGCGGAATTTGATTATTACGACCGTCTGACGACCGGTATGTTGCAAAAGTCGCAGATGTCCATTCTGCTGACCGGTGCTTATGAAGCGCCTATGGCAAATCTGGGGACGCTCCGTAACCGGGGATTCGAAGCGAACTTAACCTGGAGAGACCGGATTGCAGACTTTACTTATTCTGCCAATTTCAATATCTCTTATAACCGTACGAACCTTGAGAAGTGGGGGGAGTTCCTGGATAAAGGATATGTTTACATAGATATGCCTTATCATTTTGTATACAGCCAGCCGGATCGCGGATTGGCTCAAACCTGGACCGATTCCTATAACGCTACCCCTCAAGGAGTGGCTCCGGGAGATGTGATCCGTCTGGATACCAATGGCGACGGACGCATTGATGGCAATGACAAAGTGGCCTATACAAACTTCCAGCGCGATATGCCGACTACCAACTTCGCCTTGAACCTTCAGATGGGATGGAAAGGTATCGATGTATCTTTACTGTTTCAAGGATCGGCTGGTCGTAAAGACTTCTGGAACAACAAATATACGGAAATCAACCTGCCGGACAAGCGTTATACCTCCAACTGGGATCAATGGAATAAGCCTTGGTCGTGGGAGAACAGAGGAGGAGAGTGGCCGCGTTTGGGAGGATTGGTGACTAACAAGACGGAAACTGATTTCTGGTTGCAGAACATGACTTATTTAAGAATGAAGAACCTCATGATCGGTTATACCTTTCCGAAAAAATGGACGAGAAAGTGTTTCATAGAGAATCTCCGGATTTATGGAACGGCGGAAAATCTGCTGACTATTACCGGTTATAAAGGACTCGATCCGGAAAAAGCGGCTAACTCACAAGATTTGTATCCTATCACCAAATCTTATTCTATTGGCGTTAATCTGAGTTTTTAATAAATGAAAAGCGGAAATTATGAAAAGAGTTTATATTAAATATATAGGTTTGATTGCTGGGATGATGATGCTATTCAGTTCCTGTGCCGACTTGTTGAATCAAGAACCTACGGTGGATCTGCCGGCTACTAATTATTGGAAAACAGAGTCCGATGCCGAATCAGCATTGAACGGGCTGGTATCCGATATACGCTGGCTTTTTAACCGGGACTACTATCTCGACGGAATGGGAGAATTTGTCAGAGTGCGCGGTAACTCTTTCCTGAGCGATAAAGGACGCGACGGAAGAGCTTACAGGGGGCTTTGGGAAATCAATCCGGTAGGCTACGGCGGCGGATGGTCCGAAATGTACAGGTATTGCTATGGGGGCATCAACCGTGTAAACTATGTAATCGACAATGTCGAGAAGATGATAGCTAATGCAAGTAGTGAAAAAACGATCAAGAACTTGGAAGGCATAATCGGTGAATGTAAGCTGATGCGGGCTTTGGTTTATTTCAGATTGATCATGATGTGGGGAGATGTGCCTTATATCGACTGGAGAGTATACGATAATTCGGAGGTTGAGAACTTACCGCGTACTCCGCTTGCCGAAGTAAAGGATCATATCCTGGATGATTTGCTGGATGCTTTTAAGAAATTGCCCGAAAAGGCGACAGTTGAAGGCCGTTTTTCACAACCTGCCGCATTGGCTTTACGCGGAAAGGTACTGCTTTATTGGGCAAGCTGGAACCATTACGGTTGGCCGGAACTGGATACGTTTACACCGAGCGAAGAGGAAGCTCGAAAAGCATATAAGGCGGCAGCCGAAGATTTCAGAACGGTGATTGATGACTATGGTCTGACTCTGTTCAGAAATGGAGAGCCGGGAGAATGTGACGAGCCGGGAAAAGCCGACAAGCTGCCCAATTACTATGACCTGTTTTTGCCTACGGCAAACGGTGATGCCGAATTTGTACTGGCATTTAATCACGGTGGCACGAACACAGGGCAGGGCGATCAGCTGATGCGGGATTTAGCCGGACGAAGTGTTGAAAACTCACAATGTTGGGTATCTCCCCGTTTCGAAATTGCCGATAAATATCAGTCTACGATAACCGGTGACTTCTGTGTACCGTTGGTTAAGTTGAATCCCTCTTCTGTGCCCGATGCCCGTACCCGTCCTAATTCAGCCGTGAATCCGGAGAGTTATAAGGACCGGGATTACCGTATGAAAGCGTCGATCATGTGGGATTATGAAATATGCCAGGGACTCATGTCCAAGAAAGTGACAGGATGGGTGCCTTTCATCTACAAGATGTGGGGAAGTGAAGTAGTTATTAATGGTGAAACCTATATGTCCTACAATACCGATGGTACCAATTCCGGATATGTATTCCGGAAGTTTGTGAGGAACTATCCTGGTGAAGAACGGGCTGACGGAGATTTCAATTGGCCTGTCATACGTCTTGCCGATGTGTTTTTAATGTATGCTGAGGCGGATAATGCCGTAAACGGTCCTCAGCCTTATGCCATAGAGCTGGTGAACAGAGTGCGTCACAGAGGTAATCTTCCGGTGTTGGCATCCAGTAAGACATCTACTCCCGAAGCATTTTTCGAAGCGATAAAGCAGGAGAGAATTGTGGAACTGCTGGGAGAGGGCCAGCGTGCATTTGATACGCGCAGGTGGAGAGAGATCGAAACAGTCTGGTGCGAACCCGGTGGCAGAGGAGTAAAGATGTATGATACGTATGGAGCACAGGTTGCCGAATTTTATGTGAATCAGAATAACCTGGCTTATGAACGTTGCTATATTTTCCAGATACCGGAGTCGGAACGTAACCGTAATCCGAATTTGACTCAGAATAAACCATACAGATAATAACTATATAACAGATGATGGGTATGAAAACATATTGGAAAAATATATTCTTAATTCTTTTAATGATATTGTCGTTAAGCGGATGTACTGAAAATCCCGTTGATGAAGACGGACTGTTGATAACCGGAAGAGAGGAATGCTATGTCAGCAACTTTGATTTGTTAGGGACGGATCGCTTGTCTGTAAGGATTGGCAATGCCGAGATTGACAACAACGAATGCACGATTGACGTGGTGGTAGCCTATGGCACCGATCTGAGAAACCTGTATCCGCAGTTCACTCTGGTGACGGATGCTAAGCTGGACCCAAAAATTACGGGTATAACCGATTTTTCGGATTTGGACAATCCGAAGCGGTACACGGTGATTTCCGGAAACAGACAAGTCCGTAAAACATACACGGTATATGTATCCGTACAACCGCTAAAATAGGTCTTTAATAATAAACGATGTAACGATGATGAAAAAATATAATAAAATTGTAGGTTTCGTTCTTTTGTTATGTTTGTCTTTTTCTTTTGTAGCTTGTGACAATGAGGAAGATAATACATTGTTAAAAAACGATTGTCTGAAAAGGACATTGGGACCGAATGTAGTTGGCGAAAATATTTATTTTGCTTACGCTATGGCTTTGCCTTATCATACGGGAAAAATCGTATCGGCTCAGGTTGAAGCGACCATCAAAGGTGCGGAAGGCACTTATCTGGAAAATAATTCCTACCACACGAATGCCGAGGGGGCGGATGTGCCTGTCCTTGTCGGCAATCCTTGTACCAATAACGATAATATCACGCAGGTAGAATTTTGCGTAGATACTTGCGCGGCCACGTTAAGGTACTATTATAAGATTCCGGAAGCGGCTCGCGGACAATCGGTTGCCTTTACCTTCTCTGCAAAAGCGGACAACGGCGAGACGGTTTCCCTGACAATGGGACCGTATACCATCGCTAAGATGGAGATGAAGCGTAATCTTAAGTTTGATGATGATTATTGTTATGTCTCTATAGCAGACATGGAAATTTACAATCAAACAGAAGCTGCTGCTAATCCCGATAAGATCGATCTTGTATATGTGTGGCAGCGTGAAAGCACTTTCAGACACTCTTTTGCCGCACCGGCTGCCGATCCGCAGTGGCTTCCCGATATTGTATTACCGTCGGGGGTAAATAGAGATGCCAAGATACGGAAAGAATTTGGAATGATAGACTCCCACTTGACCGATGAACCTAATAGTGGCACGTATATAGATGATATTGATTTTGAAACGATCGACTTGTCTAATATGCCCAATTATGTTATAAATCTCAAAGATAAAGGAGGTATGTGGGTTGAAACACAAGACGGTAAATACAGGGCTTTTATCTATTTGAATAGCTTGAAGACGATTCCGGGGGGAACCCTGAGCATGAAACGCTATACTGTAAAGTAACGCGGATCGTTTTCATCGATGCAGGAACAAAATATCTCAGATCTGAAACGTTCGTTTCGAGGTCTGAGATATTTGTTGTAGTATGGAGGTGTATTATGTTATTCGATATAAATCATCTTCTTCGTCATTCCCCCGTCGATTGTGATATTCTCACCATTGATAAAGTCATTTTCTTCCTGGCTGAGAAACAGGCACATCCGGGCAATATCTTCCGGCTTGCCTACTCGTCCTGAAGGGTGCTGTGTGTGATCTTCCGGCCGGAGTTGCTCATAATGATTGTTCTGTATCCAGCCCGGTGCAATGGAATTGACCGTGATATGCCATTCGGAGAGCGAGAGTGCCAGCGCATGTGTCAGTGAGTAAATGCCGCCTTTGGATGCTGCATATCCTTCACTTCCCGGCTCGCTCATCAGATAGCGGGTTGAACAGATATTGATGATCCTGCCGAATGGATTAGCAGTGGATTGAGACTTACGGTGAATGGCCAATAGCCGGGAGGTGATAAATGCCGGACGTAAGTTAACTGACAGGATCTTATCAAAATCTTCTACGCTCGTTTCGGTGATAGGGGAAAATTCGCTGATACCCGCATTATTGATAAGAATATCGATGTCTCCCCAAACCAGAAAAATACGTTGCATGCAGTGTTCAAGTGCCTCTTTGTCGCTTACATCGGCCCGATAGAATACAGCTCCGGTATCTTTTGCAGTCTGTTGGCCTGCCGTTTCGTTTCTGTCGCAAAATGCCACCCGATATCCCGCACGGCAGAATGCTTCTACAATGGCTCTACCTATCCCTTCGGCTCCTCCGGTGACGAATACCCGCTTTTTCCGTTCTGTGGCCGATGGTGCCGGTTTATTCTGCTGAGCAGTACCTGTTACCGGCCGGCCATATTTTTTAGCCCTTTCCCAAGCGGCTTTTCTGGCTTCATACTGTTCACGTTGTTTTTCTATATAGTTGTCTGCCATGGTCGAGTCTGTTTATTGAGGAGCACTCTTTATTTCAGGAACTCTTCTACCTTTTTATAAAAGAGTGAAAGATGATGTCCGTCTATAAATCCGTGATGAATGGTCATGGCGATCGGCATCACTAATTTTCCTTCTTTCAGTATTGCCTTCCCGGCGTTCATTAACGGATAATTGCTGCCGTGGCGATGTTCTTGCGTACAGGTCAGCGAAGTGAAGTATAAATCGGGAGTGGCGCTTAGTAATATGACATCGAGCAGATCTTTACCGCCTACCTTCTCCATATCATAAGGATTCCCATTAGGATCGATATCATTGATAATTGCTTTTGCTGTCGTATAGAAAGTCTGGAAATCGGTATTCCACGGCAAGCGGATGGTGAAGAAGCGTCCGTTTTCTTTCACCTTTATGGGAGTCAGCATATCCACATGGTCAAAATAGACCACTCTGCCTTCTGCATCTATACGAAAGCGAAACTCCGGAATTTCATTAACGGCACGTAGTACCGCATAAAGATAATGGAGGAAGAATGATTCGCCGGCAGCTTTGGCACGTGCTTTTGCTCCGGCACACTCTACTTCGGAAGTGATAGAGATTGTAGGGTTTTGAAAACCAAGAAAGAATTCGTAATTCTCTTTCCGTTCCCAGGTATTTATGTCTATGATATGTTTCATTTCTTGATTGCTTCTTTATTTTCTTTCTTCGTTTTTCTATCGTAAAAGAACATGAAGTAAACGCCGATGATAACGAACGGGATACTCAACCACTGTCCCATGTTGAGACTCATATTGTTTTCAAAGCTGACCTGATTCTCTTTGAGGAATTCTACAAAGAAACGGAATGTGAAAATAGCCGTCAGGCAGAGTCCGAAGAAGAAACCGCGATGCAGCTTTTTGCTGTAATTCTTATAGAGATACATCATTACGAGGAAAAGCAGGAAGTAGGCAATTGCTTCGTACAGTTGTGCCGGATGGCGGGGAAGCATGTCTACCCGTTCGAAGATGAAAGCCCAGGGCACATCGGTCGGCTTACCGATGATTTCCGAATTCATCAGGTTGGCCAGACGGATGCAGCAGGCGGTGATAGGAGTGGCTACGGCAATCATATCCACTACATCCATGTAGTGCATTTTGGTCTTCCGGCAGTAGAGCCAGAGGGCGATCATCAGCCCCAATGTACCACCGTGGCTGGCAAGTCCTTCATAACCGGTGAATTTCCATCCTCCGTCGGGCAGAAATCTGACAGGAAGTATCATTTCCCAAAATCCTTTGAAGCTGGTCAGGTAGGTCTGCGGATCGTAAAACAGGCAATGACCCAGTCGGGCACCGATAAGGATGCCGAAGAAACAGTAGAAAAACAGGGGATCGAACTTCTTCTCATCTATCTTTTTATCACGGTATTGATAATGAACGATGATATAAGCCAAAAAGATGCCAACCGCCCATAGCAATCCGTAATAACGGACGGGGAGTCCGAAAAGATTGAACAGTTCGGGACTTGGGTTCCAATTGATAGATAATAAGAAAGTGTTCATAACTTATAAGGTTTAATTTTATGATCTGAATTTTTTAGCGACTTCCCGATAAGTGGGTACATCTATTCCTTGCTCTTCGGCGGCTGTTATCATGTCGAAGAGTAACCCTTGCACTTCGGATTCATGACCTTTTGCCATGTCTTTCTGCATGGAAGCAGTGCTTTGAGGGTCGAGTTTATCGATTACTTTAAGGTTGTAACCAACGGGATCTTCGGGAAATTCTATACCGAGTTTTTTGCCCAATGCAGCGCTCTCCGTAGAAAGGCCGATGAAGGTGTCGCGTATTTTGCCCGGTTTCTGTACTTCACCCATTGGGACGTCGTAGTAGGCACCGGTGACGGCCATTGCCGAGATGAATGACCATTTGATGAATGTATCCCGCTGAATGTCAGGCGATAGGTCTACTTTGATTCCGCTTTCCACCAGTTCGTCACGCACGGCTTCAAGCAGTTCGGGAGATACGTCTGTGCCTTTATGTGCTCCGTATACCAGGCGGAAAATGGTTCCCATCTGAGTGATTTCTCCCGGTGCGGATACAAAGCCTACGATGTAGATGCAACCGTCCAGAACGGTAACTCCCGGCACAAGGCGTTGGATGCGTGGTCCTGTGCCATACACATTTAATATGGGAATGACAATTGTTTTTTCGTGGGCGGCACGCTTTATCAGTTCTGTAATGGAATCGACGGAATAACCTTTTACACAAACGAATATTACGTCTGCCTTTTCGTCGTATTCTTCTGCCGTACAGGCTTTCACAGCGATGGTATGATCCCCCTTCAAGTCTGATTTTAGTTTCAGACCGTTTGTTTGTATCGCTTCGAGGTGTGCCCCGCGAGCTATACAGGTAACATCTTTTCCCGCCAGAGCAAGAAAAGCGGCAATACTGCCTCCTACACCTCCGGTTCCTGCTATGAGATAATTCATAAATTATACGTTAAAGCGGAAATGCATGATATCTCCGTCTTGTACTATGTATTCTTTTCCTTCTACGCCCAACTTGCCTGCCTCTTTCACGGCAGCTTCCGAACCGTATTGGATGAAATCGTCGTATTTGATGACCTCTGCACGGATAAATCCTTTTTCAAAGTCCGTATGGATCACTCCGGCGCATTGGGGAGCTTTCCAGCCCTTTTCGTATGTCCAGGCCCGTACTTCCTGTACACCGGCCGTGAAATAGGTTTCCAGATTCAATAGCTTGTAGGCTGATTTGATAAGACGAGCTACACCCGATTCCTCCAGACCTACTTCGGCAAGAAACATCTGACGGTCTTCATAAGTCTCCAGTTCGGCAATGTCCGATTCTGTTTTGGCGGCCACAATCAGAATCTCTGCATTTTCGTCCTTCACAGCTTCACGTACCATGTCTACGTATTTGTTTCCGCTTACTGCGCTGGCTTCGTCTACGTTGCAGACATACATCACGGGTTTGCTGGTAAGCAGGAAAAGTTCACGGGCAATCTTTTGCTCGTCTTTTGTTTCGAATTGTACGGTACGGGCTGATTTCCCTTGCTCCAATGCCTCTTTGTATTTCACCAATACGTCGTAGGCCTGTTTGGCTGCTTTATCTCCACCGGTCTGTGCCTGTTTCTGCACTTTCTGTATGCGGGCGTCGATGGTATCGAGGTCTTTCAGTTGTAATTCGTAGTCGATGATTTCTTTGTCGCGTACCGGATTTACACTTCCGTCTACGTGTGTCACGTTATCATCGTCAAAGCAACGGAGTACGTGCAGGATAGCATCTGTTTCGCGGATGTTAGCAAGAAATTTATTGCCCAATCCTTCTCCTTTACTGGCTCCTTTTACCAATCCGGCGATATCCACGATTTCTACCGTAGTGGGTACGATTCGTTGCGGATGTACCAGTTCCGCCAACTTATTCAGACGTTCGTCCGGGACGGTAATTACGCCTACATTCGGTTCTATTGTACAAAAAGGGAAGTTTGCCGCTTGTGCTTTCGCATTTGACAAACAGTTGAAAAGTGTCGACTTACCCACGTTCGGCAGTCCGACAATACCACATTGCAATGCCATTTATCTATTTTGTTATTTTATTTATTATCAATGCACATTAAACAGTACGTACTGTTTAAAATATGGGCGCAAAGATAACTATTCTTTTGCAGGCAAGCAATTATGTTCTCAATTTTCATATTTCTTGTGAAATACAGTCAGCAGTATAAATCCTGCAAAAGCGAAAGGGACACCTATCAATGCAGGATATTGATAGCCAAGTCCTGCTTGCAATGCTAATCCGCCGGAGTAAGCACCAATTGCGTTTCCCAAATTGAATGCCACCTGTACGCTGGCTGCTCCCAACATCTCTCCTCCTTTTGAATAACGTATCAGCAAGACTTGTTGCGGACTGGAGAGGGCAAACAGTCCTGCCGTACAAAGACACATCAGCAATACGGACAGCCACGAAACGGATGATAAAAAGAAAATTAGCAATAGTGTGACGCAGATGCATGCCTGTACGGTAGCTGCCACTCGTCCCGGTTTGTATTTATCGGACAAACGTCCACTGGCAAGATTTCCTACAACCATACCGAAACCGGCAAGTACCATTAGAAAAGTAATGCTCTGAGGATGGAATCCGGATACATGGGTCAGTAGCGGATTGATATAACTGTACCAGCAGAATACGCCGCCGTTTCCCAACAGGGTTGCTCCTATCAACAGCCAGGGGGCGGGAGATTTAAGAAAGCGGAACTGTCCTTTTAATCCTGTATCGGGCAGGCTTTCTATTTGTGGCACCCAGCGCCAGATGTAGTAGAGTATAATCATTCCCCAACAGCCTACCAACAAGAAAGTTACACGCCATGAAATAGCGGCACTCAATGAAGTTCCCAATGGGACACCGAAAAGATTAGCTATCGTCATCCCAGCTACCATAATAGAGACGGCTTCCGAACCTTTTCCTTTATCTGCCAATTTTTCGGCAACAATAGAGCCTACTCCGAAATAGGCGCCATGTGGAAGTCCGGAGATGAAACGGGCCAACAACAGTATCCAATAGTTAGGTGCCAGAGCCGCACTTATATTTCCTACCATGATCAGCGTGACGAGTATCAGAAGAATACGTTTCAACGGATGTTTGCGGGCAAGTATCAGCATAGGTGCCCCTACGCATACTCCCAGCGCATAGGCAGAAATAAAATGTCCTGCCTGGGAGATACTGATACCGAAATCATGCGCCACATCGGGCAGAATACCCATCATGACAAATTCTGCGATACCCAATCCCAAGGTACCGAACGCCAATGCGATAAGACTTTTCTTCATATTAACTATACCAATCTTTTTACCGGCGGCAAAATTACAACAATCATGAAAAACAGCGATCAGTGCTCTCTTGTTTTTGAGTTTATCCCCTTTTTTCTTGATTTATGTCATTTTTTGCATTTCGTCTATTCGGTCTTTTTGTTCTGTCCGAAAACGGCCGATTGCTCATTTTGTAGACTGAAGAAAAAGGTTTCTTATGCTCCATATACTACTTTTTGTTTATCTTTGTTGAAAATATCGTTTTGGACGGTGACTTGATGACCGGCTCTTTCTTTTTTGTAAAACAGCCTTTTATGATTTGTGCTAAAATTATGATTATATAAATTAACCTTTGTGACAATGAAAACACTTCCGATATTAAACAGTATGTTAGTGCTGGCTTCCGGGGCCGGACTTTCGGCTCAGCAGGCAAATGCTCAGCAAAAACCTCATATTATTCTGATCATGTCCGATCAGCACCGTGCCGATGCTTTGGGATGTATGGGAAATGAATCCGTCATCTCACCCAATATAGATCAGTTATCCCGGGAAGGGACCTTGTTTTGTAACGGCTATTCTTCGACGCCGAGTAGTACGCCGGCACGCGCCGGGCTATTGACCGGTATGTCTCCTTGGCATCACGGTATGCTGGGTTATGGAAGGGTGGCCGAAGAGTACAAATATGAAATGCCCGCCATGTTGACGGAACAAGGCTATTATACATTCGGCATTGGAAAGATGCATTGGTTCCCGCAGAAGGCTTTGCATGGTTTTCAGGGGACATTGATAGACGAGAGCGGGCGTGCCGAGTCAAAAGACTTTATCAGTGATTACCGGTTATGGCTACAGCTTCAAATGCCGGGTGGAGATCCGGATTTGACAGGTATCGGTTGGAACGAGCACAGGGCAGGCATTTATAAATTGCCTGAAGAACTGCATCCCACAGCCTGGACAGGTAAGATGGCCTGTGAATTGATCCGAAATTACGATAACGAAAAACCTCTTTTTCTGAAAGTTTCTTTTGCACGGCCGCATAGTCCGTACGATCCTCCCCAACGGCTCTTGGATGAATATTCGGATAAAGAAATTCCGGCACCTTATATGGGTGATTGGTGTGACAGGTATGCTGCCCTGCTTGATCCGGCGAAAGCGGATAAAGACGCTCCATTTGCCAACTTTGGGACGGAATATGCCCGGAATTCCCGCAAGTACTATTATGCAAATGTGACATTTATTGATGAGGAAATAGGTAAAATAGTACAGGTCTTGAAGGACAAAGGCATGTATGACAATGCTTTAATCTGTTATGTCTCCGATCATGGGGATATGTTAGGTGATCATTACCATTGGCGGAAGACCTACCCTTACGAAGGTTCTACACATGTGCCCTATATTGTGAAATGGCCCGATTCGTTTGGTGTAAAAAAGGGAGCCCAAATAGATGAGCCGGTAGAGTTGCGGGATTTTCTGCCTACTTTTTTAGAAGTTTCCGGCGCACAGGTTCCGCAGGATATGGACGGACTTTCTTTATTGGCTTTGATGGATGAAAATAGAAAACCCGGCTGGAGACAGTATATTGATTTGGAGCATGCTACCTGTTATGCTAAGGAAAACTATTGGTGTGGTTTGACGGACGGTAAGATGAAATATATATGGAATTTCCATACAGGTGAGGAACAGTTGTTTGATCTGGTAAAGGATAGGGGAGAACAGAAAAACCTGGTGTCGGAGAAACGCTATAAACATAAACTGGAAGAATTGCGTGGGGCAATGGTGAAACACTTGAGTGAACGGGGAGAAGGGTTTGTGAAAGATGGAAAATTGGTGGTTCGGAAAGAAACTTTGCTTTATAGTCCCAATTACCCCAAGACAGAGGCAAGTGAATAAGATTGGTTTTTATATTTTGTCTATCTTTGCACGTCCATTTAGTTTGAAATTATGCAAAAGCAGAGATATGCATTGGTGAAAAAGGAATATAGGATTCCTTTTATCCTGGTTACTTCTTTATTTTTCTTATGGGGGTTTGCCCATGCCATTCTTGATGTGTTGAATAAACATTTTCAGGATGTAATGGTTATTAGCCGGGCCCATTCGGCATGGGTGCAGGTGATGTTTTATTTGGGATATTTTGTTATGGCGATTCCGGCCGGACTGTTTATTAATAAATACGGTTATCGCCGTGGTGTTGTCTTCGGATTACTGCTTTACGGGCTCGGTTCTCTATTATTTATTCCCGGAGAATATTGGATGTCGTTCAATTTCTTTCTGTTTTCTTTGTTCGTCATCGCCTGTGGTTTGGTTTTTCTGGAGACTGCTGCCAATCCCTATATGACAGAGTTGGGAGACAGGGAGACTGCTGCCAGCCGGTTGAATCTGGCCCAGTCATTCAATGGCTTGGGGTGTATCTGTGGGCCGTTGGTAGGTGGATTATTATTATTTTCAGAAGACGGATCAGCCGCCATCGCTTTGCCCTATACGTTGATGGGTATTGTGGTATTGTCAGTCGCTATGGTTTTCTCTAAGATCAGGTTGCCGGAAATAGTTCATGAAGAAGAAAACAAGGAACAGGAAAAGGTGGGAGGATTATGGTCGCATAAACTTTTTGTTTTGGGTGTTGCCGCCCTGTTCTGTTATGAGATAGCTGAGATTTCCATTAACAGTTTCTTTATCAATTACGTGGTAGACGATGGCTGGATGAATGCCCGGGATGCTTCTGTCGTGCTCTCTTTCGGAGGATTGGGCCTGTTTATGTGCGGACGTTTTGCCGGTAGCTGGATTATGCAGCGCATTTGTGCAGAGAAAGTATTATTGTTTTGTGCCATATGCACGGTGATCACTTCTTTATTGCTTGTGCTGAACTTGGGGATGGTTTCCCTGATTGCCCTTTTCTTGGGTTATGCATTTGAAGCTATTATGTTTCCTACTATCTTTGCCCTTTCTTTGAGAGGATTGGGGAGACATACGAAGCGCGCTTCCTCATTTTTGATGATGTCACCTGTCGGTGGGGCGGTAGGCCCGTTAATGATGGGATATGTAGCCGATCAGACTACGATGTCTTTCTCTTTTATAGTGCCTTTACTCTCTTTTATAATAGTTATGTTGTATGCTTGGAGAGTGAATGTGGCAAAATCATATTGAGCTTTTATCAAGAACCATTGTATATAATTTGACAGGTTTATCATTATAAAACATCCGGATGTTGCTAATGAAAACATGCCCATGTTGTATAAGACAACATGCCCATGTTCTGACATAAAACATGGGCATGTTTTTACTTCTTGATCCTATAGGGAAGAGAGACGGAAGTATACTTTTAAGTAGTAAAAGAGTATACTATGCTTATTTATAATAATATTAAGCAATACTTTTGAAAGACAACCAAACGGGTTTGCTTCAGTCTTGATTTTTATTAATACTCGTCACTGAGTGATATTACTTTCAGTTGCTTTTCCAACATCGACTGCGATAAAACGGTATAAATAACAACCGATACGGGAGTGCCCGGCAGTATGTCAAAGTAATTGTCGCTGAAAGAGCTTTCTGCATCACCTGTACTTAAAAATACAGCCCGTGCAAAATAATCACTTTTCAGGGTTACCTCGAAACCTCCTTCTACCGGTTTAATGTCCCGTGTAATCGATACTTTGGGATAATTGACCTCTTTTTGCTTGACTAAAAAGTATTGATTCGAATAAATGTTTTTATTCTTATCTGTAAGCCGGGCATAAATGAAAACGTCTTCTTTAGGGATATTTTTTAGTGCTTTGTCCAGTTCGATGGAAAAGAGCTTACGGCTCGTATTGGCGGCTATCTTTACGGTTTGCCGGAAGTCGCTGATGATTTCACCTGTCAGTTTGATAACTTTTACATCGAGGGTACCGCTACAAGAAGCAGGGCGGTCGGAAACCACATAGATGTTCAGCATACCTTCCTCATCGGCAATGGGGGAGACGAGCAGATCACGATAGGTTTGACGGGCAAAGTAGTGTTGCGCTTTCCAGCGTCCGTAATAGTCGCGGCTTGCCCAAGAGGCCACCGGCCAACAATCGTTATGCTGCCAGAAAAGTGTTCCCATGCAATAAGGCATGTCCCGTCGGTGGGCTTCAATAGCTGTTTTGATGGCATCTCCCTGCAATACATGATTCATGTAGAGGAAAGCTTCGAAATCTTTCGGTTGACGATATTCGTTCAACAGATATGTTTCGATCAGTCCGTTGGCATGCGCGCCACCGCGTTGGTGAGATATCATTACCTCCGAGTAGATGTCCCAGTCTTCCGGGTAGGGAGCATAGCGCTTTACCGATTCAAATTCCGGAAACGACTGGAAACCATATTCGCTGAAAAAGCGGCTGCGTGCTTTGTTGTAGCTGTTGATCGGTTCTTTGGAATGCCATACGTTCCAATAATGGCGGTCGCCGTTGCGATCGTCGCTGCCGCCGTCATAACGGGCAAAAGGAGAAGAGGGCCAATAAAAACTTTCAGGAGCATATTCTTGAACGACTTCGGGAAGCGTCACGTAATATTGATCGGTAAATTGTTTCCATATCCGTTGCTCGTACTCCGGATTCTGCTGGGTATATCGCCTTTGCCATCCCCAGTTGAACCAGGCATCATTGCACTCATTGTTACCGCACCAAAGGGCGATACAGGCATGATTGCGCAGGCGCTTTATGTTGTCGATCGCTTCCTGGCGGATATTTTCAAGAAATTCACCTTCGGCAGGATAAAGGCTGCATGCGAACATGAAATCCTGCCAAACCAGTATACCATATTGGTCGCAAAGATCGTAGAAGAGGTCGTTCTCGTAAATACCTCCTCCCCAGATGCGCAGCATATTCATATTGGCATTGACTGCGTCGAGAATGGTTTTCCGGTATCTTTCTTCCGTGACGCGTGGCAGAAAATTGTCTTGAGGAATGTAATTGGCGCCTTTTGCAAAAACAGGTTGCCCGTTTAGTTCCACATAGAATGTCTTTCCGTCCTTGTCGGGCTTATTGATAATCTTTAAGGAGCGGATTCCTATTTTCTCTGTTTGGCTGTCTGTAAGTCGTTCGTTGACAGATAAGTCTGTCCGGAAGTCATAACGGTACGGTTCTCCCAGTCCGTTGCTCCACCAAAGCTCCGGGTTTTTGAGGACGAAAGACACGGTTGCTTTGTTGAACCCTTTTTTGAGAGATAATCCTTGCTGTCCCAGTACTTTCCCGGATTTATTATCTGTAATGGAGACAATGGCTTGGTCGAAATCTCTGTCTGCTTCTATTTCTACTTCTCCGGTGATGGTTGCCCGGCTTTTGTTTACTTCTTTTTGCCGGATAAAGATATTGTGAATATGTGCATCGTCCCATGCTTCTATAAAGACGGGGCGCCAGATGCCCGATGTGACCAGACGCGGTCCCCAATCCCATCCGTAATGATAGCCTGCCTTGCGGGCGAAGACGCTGACCTTCTTATCGAATACTCCGCCATTCTCCGATTGGTCATTGGATGCTTCGTAATGATAGGGAAGCGCATCCCATTTAGGGATATCCATTTTGATGGGTGAGTGGAAGTAAACTTTCAGCTTATTATCATCCGGCAGCAGATAGGGTTTTATATCGACTTGCCACTCACGGAACATATTATTGGCTGCCAGTATCTTTTTTTCGTTCAGGTAGACATCCGCATAGGTATCCAGTCCTTTGAATATGAGTCTGATAGTTTGTTTCTGCATGATTTCTGCCGGGAGAGAAAAAGTGGTTTCATAGATCCAGTCTTCTTTGTCGATCCATTGCAGCCCTCTTTCGTTGAGTCGGAAGAACGGATCTTCAATGATTTTATTAGCCAGCAGATCGGTATGTATCACACCCGGTACGGTGGCCGGATACCAGTTGGTAAGTCTTGCCTGTTTGAATTTCCAGCCTTCATTCAGTTCCTTCCGGAACGGGACGGCCATCAGTAAAGCACTGCATAGGAGTGATGAGGCCAGTAAGCCGGTACGTTTCACGGTTGATTTCAGTTCCTTCATAATATATTCGTTCTATGTGTTGTGGACTTCTATTTGCAAAAGTATGGAAAATTACCTTTATCGAATGATGAAATTTTATTGAATGCTGATACTATTCTGAATATTAGGGGCTGTTTTTCGTGTTTATACCTTATTTGTAGTACGAATTTACCACAAGTGTGGTATTTCCGGCGAACTAAAACCTCCCTATCTTTGTCGTATAATAAAAGAATGGATATTTAAATACAATATAAGTATGGCAAAGATAGCGAAAAAGCTGACGGACCTTGTTGGCAACACTCCGTTGCTGGAGTTGAGTAATTACAATGCAAGTAAAGGATTGAAAGCCCGCGTGGTAGTAAAGTTGGAGTATTTTAATCCGGCAGGAAGTGTAAAAGACCGCATTGCGCTGGCAATGGTGGAAGATGCGGAGGTGAAAGGTGCTTTAAAGCCCGGTGCCACTATTATTGAGCCGACCAGTGGAAATACGGGGGTAGGACTGGCTTTTGTATCTGCTTCTAAGGGATATAAACTGATTCTGACGATGCCGGATACCATGAGTGTAGAACGACGGAATTTGCTGAAGGCTTTAGGGGCCGAGTTGGTATTGACCCCCGGTGCCGACGGAATGAAGGGTGCTATCGCCAAAGCGGAAGAATTGAAAGCAAATACTCCCGGTGCAGTGATATTGCAGCAGTTTGAGAATCCTGCCAATCCGGCTGTGCATGTACGGACTACCGGACAGGAAATCTGGGCCGATACGGATGGCAGGGTTGAGATATTTGTGGCTGGAGTCGGTACAGGGGGGACAGTAAGCGGCGTCGGTAAGGCGTTGAAAGCTCATAATCCTTTAATAAAGGTAGTGGCTGTGGAACCTGCGGATTCTCCGGTTTTATCCGGCGGTAAGCCTGGTCCTCATAAGATACAAGGTATCGGTGCAGGATTTATCCCGAAAACTTATGATGCTTCGGTAGTAGATGAAATAGTACAGGTACAGAATGACGATGCTATCCGGACCAGTCGTGAACTGGCTACAAAAGAAGGATTACTGGTAGGTATCTCTTCGGGAGCTGCCGTATACGCTGCTACCAAACTTGCCGAACTTCCGGAGAATGCCGGTAAAACAATAGTAGCACTACTGCCTGATACAGGAGAACGCTACTTGTCGACGATTTTATATGCTTTTGAGGAATACCCTCTTTATTAGTTGAAAGTTGAGAGTTGAAAGTTGAAAGTTAGCTGCGCTATAAATACGCGCTGCATAGTAACTTTCAACTTTCAACTCTCAACTAAATAAGGCTTTCAACTATTATGCGGGGCAGCATATTCTTTGGCTGTCACGCTATCAATAGGTATTTCCCATATTTTCACATTTCTTACAGCCGGGTCGGAGTATACGAATTCCCGGCTGCTATAATGTTTCATGATGATATTCAGTGCTTCCCGTTTACTGTCCATATCTTCGATGAATCCTACCTTTCCACGGCAAATGACGCTCTTGGCTTTCATACGGTAACTGCAGGCTACTTTGGGATGCTGGAATACCAGTTCGTGATCTGTGCTGAAAGTGATACACACATGGTTGTTTTGCGCCAGCATATCGATACTGCTTCCGGTAGGGCCGGAATGCAGATAGATAACTCCCTCCTGATAACCGAAATTCATGGGTATTACGTATGGATTTCCTTCCAGATCGGTGATGCCGACAAAACAGATATCGCAACGGGAGATGATCTCTTCCACTCGTTGTCTGTCTTCTATGATAACAGTTTTCATTTTAAATAATTCAATAATATATCAAATCAATAATGTGCCAATTAAATAATGTGCCAATTAAATAATGTGCCAATATGCCAATGTGCCAATTGCCATTCGGCTGGACAGCGCAGCTAATTGGCACATTGGCATATTAGCATATTGGCACATTATTCACATTATTAAACTAATGCAAAGTCGAGTTGTTTCTTTTCCAAATTGGCTCGTGCCACTTTAACGGTGATGGCATCTCCCAGGCTATAGGTGTGATTTTTGCGACGTCCCCGCAGGCAATAGTTCTTTTCGTCGAACTCATAGTAGTCATTATCCAAATCGCGCATCGGTATCATACCCTCGCATTTATTTTCGTTGAGTTCTACATAAAGCCCCCACTCCGTAACTCCGGAAATTACTCCGTCGTAGGTCTGACCTACCCGTTCACTCATAAATTCCACTTGTTTATACTTGATGGAAGCACGTTCGGCATTGGCGGCAATTTGTTCCATGTTCGAACTGTGGTCGCACAGGTCTTCGTATTTACTTTCCGAAACACTTCTTCCACCATCGAGGTATTTGGTAACTAACCGATGAACCATCATATCCGGAAAACGGCGGATGGGGGATGTGAAGTGAGTATAATAATCGAATGCCAAGCCGTAGTGGCCGATGTTGTGCGTTGAATAACGGGCCTTCTGCATGGCACGGATAGAAACTGTTTCGATCAGGTTTTCTTCTTTTTTTCCCTGTATATCATCCAACAGGTGATTGATGGATTTCGAAATATCCGTTTTGGTACCACTGGTACGCAGTTTGTATCCGAAACGCGCAATGAACTGATTCAGGTTGTCTAACTTTTCCGGATCGGGCAGGTCGTGAATACGGTAAGGCAGGACTTTGGCCTTTTTGCCTTTAGGTACACGGCCTATCTGCTCGGCTACCGTCCGGTTGGCAAGCAGCATAAACTCTTCCACTAACTTGTTGGCATCTTTCGATTCTTTGAAATAGACGCTGACCGGTTTTCCTTTCTCATCTATCTCGAATTTTACTTCGTAACGGTCGAAATTGATGGCACCGGCGGCAAAACGCTTTTCTCGTAAAGCTTTGGCAATCGTATCCAGCATCAGTACTTCATCTTTAAAGTCACCGTTTTTGGTTTCGATGATCTGTTGTGCTTCTTCGTAAGTGAAACGACGGTCAGAATAGATCACTGTATGTACGACACGGGAATTTTTCACATCTCCTTTTTCCGTGATGTCGAAGATGACGGAAAATGCGAGTTTCTCTTCGTGTGGACGCAGGGAGCAGAGGAAGTTGCAGAGACGTTCGGGCAGCATCGGTATGGTACGGTCTACCAGATAAACGGACGTTGCGCGTTTCTCGGCTTCCTTATCGATGATACTTCCTTCTTTTACATAATGGGTCACATCGGCTATATGTACGCCTACTTCCCATAAATTATCTTTTAGTTTACGGATAGAAAGCGCATCGTCAAAGTCTTTGGCATCTTTCGGGTCGATGGTGAAAGTCGTTACTTTACGGAAATCTTCACGTCTGGCTATCTCTTCTGCCGTGATTTCCGCCGGGATTTTATCGGCAGCTTTCTCTACAGCCTGCGGATAAACGTAGGGCAGGCCGAATTCCGCCAGGATGGCATGCATTTCGGTTGTGTTATCCCCTGCTTTTCCTAAAATATCGATCACCTGTCCGATCGGATTTTTGGCTTTGTCCGGCCATTCGATCACCTTTACCACTGCTTTGTCTCCGGTCTTTCCACCTTTCAGTTTGTCTTTTGGAATGAAAATATCGTTGGCCAGTGTCCGGTTTTCGGTTACCAGAAAAGCATAAGACTTCTCTACTTCCAGTGTACCCACAAAGGTGTCGTTGGCGCGTTCCAGAATTTCGATCACTTCTCCTTCGGCATCATGGTGCTTGCGTTTGGCAAAAAAGGCTATCTTTACTTTATCATTATTCATGGCATGGGCCGAATTGCGTTCGGCTATGAATATGGGTTCGCCTCCGCCTTCGGGAATAAATGAGTTCTTTCCATTGCTTTTCCGTTGGAAAGTCCCTGTCATCTCGATACCGTGATTGTTGAGTTTGTATTTGTTTTTATCGACTTCCGTTATGTAGTCGTCTGCCAGCATATCCGCGAGAATATCCATGCACAGCATTTTCAGGGGATGTGTGGTAAGGTGTAATTCCGCGAAAAGATATTTAAGGCTGATAACCTCTTCCTGTTTGGTATGGAAGAAATCCATTAATATGTTTGCCAGTTCTTTTTTCTTCATTCGTTTACCGGCTTTCTTTTCTTTCTTTTTCGCCATATTTTTTAAATTATAAGTTTAGTATGCAGGCCAGGTGGTAAGTGCGTATCTTATACGCTGGTTTCTAATTATTAATAGATACAAAGTAAATGATTAAATATTAATAATTCAAGATTTTCATGTACATTTGCCCGCGAGTTGATTAATATTATAACAAATTGGGGGCAGAAAATCCTACTCGGAATGAAATTTAATAATGTGTCAATGTGTCAATATGCCAATGTGCCAATTACCATTCGGATAAACAGCGCAGCCAATTGGCACATTGGCATATTGGCACATTGAATAATTATCTCTTATGGCAAGTATCTTAATAACAGGAGCAAGCGGATTTATCGGCAGTTTCATTGTGGAAGAAGCATTGAAGCGTAAATTTGCTGTGTGGGCAGGCATTCGTTCGTCGAGTAGTAAGAAATATTTGCGTGAGCGTAAGATCCATTTTCTGGAACTGGATTTTGCCCATCCCAATGAGCTGAGGGCACAGTTGTCCGGGCATAAAGGTACTTATAATAAGTTTGATTACATTGTACATTGCGCCGGACTGACCAAGTGCAGGGATAAGAAAGAGTTCGATCTTGTCAACTACTTGCAGACGAAGTATTTTGTCGATACGCTACGGGAGTTGAATATGGTTCCCAAACAGTTTATTTATATCAGTACGTTGAGTGTTTTCGGACCGGTGCACGAGAAAGATTATGCTCCGATAAAGGAGACCGATATTTGTACTCCGAATACTGCTTACGGGCTTAGTAAACTTAAAGCAGAATTGTATATACAGAGTATTCCCGGTTTCCCTTATGTCTTTTATCGTCCTACGGGAGTATACGGTCCGCGTGAGATGGATTATTTCCTGATGGCGAAATCGATTCGCAACCATATGGATTTTTCGGTTGGCTTCAAACGCCAGGATCTTACTTTTGTATATGTGAAAGATATTGTTCAGGCCATTTTCTTAGGGATAGAGAAACAGATATCCCGTCGTGCTTATTTTCTTTCTGATGGAAAAGTCTATAAAAGCAGTGCATTTTCCGATCTGATACGAAAAGAATTGGGGAATCCATACGTTATTCGATTGAGATGTCCGTTAATTGTCCTTAAAGTTGTATCTTTGCTCGCTGAATTCGTGGCTACCCGTTCGGGAAAGAGCAGTACACTGAATTCGGATAAGTATAAGATAATGAAACAACGAAACTGGCAATGCGATATAACTCCTGTCATGAAAGAACTGGGATACGTTCCGGAATACGATCTTGAAAAAGGAGTGAAAGAGGCTATTGCCTGGTATAAGAATGAAGGATGGCTCTAGATTTATTTAAACGTGTAGAGACCCGCAAGGGACTGTTCGCTGTCGAGAAGGTGACACTGATATATAATTTGTTAACTTCCATATTGATTCTGTTCCTTTTTCAGCGGATGGATCATCCCTGGCATATGTTGCTCGACAGGGTTATGATTGCCGGTATGACGTTTTTGCTGATGTATCTCTACCGGCTGGCACCTTGTAAGTTTTCCGCATTTGTGCGTATTGCCATTCAGATGAGCCTGCTTTCTTATTGGTATCCGGATACTTATGAATTTAACCGTTTCTTTCCCAATTTAGATCATATTTTTGCTTCGGCCGAACAATGGATGTTTGGAACTCAGCCTGCCCTTCATTTTTGTTATCTTCTTCCGCAGAAATGGATGAGCGAGGCTTTTAATTTAGGCTATTTTTCTTATTATCCGATGATTCTGGTAGTTACACTGTTTTATTTCATTTACCGGTTCGAGTTGTTCGAAAAGCTTTCTTTTGTATTGGTTACTTCGTTTTTTATCTATTATCTGATTTATATATTTGTTCCGGTTGCAGGTCCTCAGTATTATTTTCCGGCCATCGGGTTTGAAAATGCAGAACACGGGACGTTTTTTGCCATCGGTGATTATTTCAATTATCATCAGGAGTTACTTCCCGGTCCGGGATATGAGCATGGCTTCTTTTATAATTTGGTAGAGGGGTCGCAGCAGGTCGGCGAACGGCCTACGGCTGCTTTTCCCAGTTCGCATGTGGGGATTTCTACTATCCTGATGATTATGGCATGGCGTGGCAGCAAGTGGTTGTTCGCTATTTTGATGCCGTTTTATGTGCTGCTTTGTTGTGCTACTGTCTACATACAGGCCCATTATCTGATTGATGCGGTTGTCGGTTTTGTTTCTGCATTCGTGATGTATGTCCTTGTGACGAAGATGTTCAAGAAATGGTTTGCGGTGCCGATGTTCAAGTAAGGTGAACAGGGAAGAGAATGCCGTTCATAAAAAATAAATAGTAATCGATGCTTTATTTTATTTAAAGCTCCCCCGGCATTTGTTGTTAGAATGCCGGAGGAGCTTCGCCTTATGTAGAGAAGATTATAGGGTTTTATTGTTAAGAGTACGGAGGATAATGGCAAAGATCGTTGGATTATTCTTCGCAAATATAATGAATGTTTGTATTCCCGGTTTAATTTGGCAAATAAAATGATGGGGAATGATTGGATTTTAACTTATAAAATCAATACGTGTCACGGTTTTCAGTGACAAAACTTTTTAAGGGAGATATAAAAGTTGAGGTGCGATGTGAAAGGGTATGGTAAAGAGTGCGGCCCACATGGAATTTCCGTGCGGGCCGCCTGTTATTTAAAAATGACTTAGGTCGATCAGTCCGAAGTTCGGGTCTTTTTCCGGTTGCCATGTACGTACATGGATAATCGGTTCTTTGGGATTATTGAGATCTACCATCAGGAAAAGATACCCTGTGTCGCCGTAACTGGATGAAAAGTAGTCTTGTTTGATCTGGATGCCATAGATTTCTCCTCCTACTCCGGATTTACGCACTTGATTATCAGCAAAACGGATGTTGATATACTCATTGCCTGCGAAGATGTGTTTCAGTCTTTTCATGAATTCGCTTTTCGTCTGGCGGGTATATTTGACGGCATCTTTGCTCATAGGCTGATTTTCGTTCGCCACTTTGTGTTTCAAGACGGAACCGGTGATAATCAGAGCATCATCCGAGAAGATGCTGTTGATGTAATCGTAACGTTTCAACGCATAGGCTGTTTTGTAGCTCTCGAGGAAGTTTATCAGTACCTTACGCACGTCGTCTCCCCAAGAGGTTTGATTCATGATGTCGTCAACGGCCGGTTTGTTGAGTCCGAATGAGATCGCGTCTATTTTCCCCTCTTTAGTCAGGGTGAATACAACGTCCTCGACGAATGTGCGCCGGTTGCCGTTGAAACTGAAACTCATAGGAAGGCTGCGGCAGGTGATTTCACCATTGCATTCCAGGTATTTGAGTTCAGGCTCTTTTATTATTTTGGCATTGCCATATTTGATAAGTTGATTGAACATGGAAAAACCTTCCGGCGTGCATATGGATTGTATGTTCGTATAGTTCTTAGAGCGGATTGCCTTTTCTACTTCGTCTATGGTGTTTTGGTAAATGGTGGTGGCTTCGTCGGCGAGGTAATGCATGGCGGATTCTGTCTGTTTGGCACTATCACCGGAGGCAGCTTGCAGAGGCTCTTCAGGGGCGGATTCTCCCGGTTTGGGTTCGTCACCTTCCAGTTTTAAATAGCAATTGCGCATAGGGATCGGGTTTACCGATTGCATCACTTCTGCCAGTTCATTGTCGATGTTCGATTCGCCTTCGAACATGTATTCTGTTTTGATCTGCATTCCTTTGGCATTGGCTACGGCCGGCATTTCGATGATGCCCAGTCCGTCTTTTGCCGAAAAGATGTTCGACCAATCGCGCCCGTCAAAATAAGTGTAGTCGTAATTGCGGGCGGGTTTGCCTTTGTAGAGTACTTTCAGATCGATGGTTTTCAGATCCCCGTCGATATGCACCTCGTTGATAGAGACTTCCAGATGCGAAAAGATCTCATTCATTTGTTTGGGAATCCAATTGCATAGTAATTGCTCTTTGCCTTCTTCGTCTTTTATGGTGAGGAAATTGCCGTCCGGATAGCTTTGCAGCAAGATAAGAGCCCAGTAATAATAACGTAGGGCATCGGCTACCTGTGCCTTTTTCTCGGCTTTTATCGCTTCTTGGGTAAAGTCGAGCAGTTTGGTTTTGCGGCCTTCGAAAATACGTTGTATCTCGCTCACTTTGATGTAGCGCATGACAGCTGCTTCCGGTTCGTTTTGTATGACGATGCGACGGGTGTTGTTCAGGGTAGCCCGTGAATAGGTGTTGATGACCGATTTGAAGGTCTCGTCCACCGTAGCCTTGTCTCCGTCTGTCCCTCCTTCGGTGAGCTGGCTGAATTGGCTGGATACATTGGTGGAAATCTGGCTGATTAATGCAGCCAGAGCTTCATTGTCGGCTTTCTTGAGCGTGGAAGCGTTTCCTGTTCCCCAAATATATTCTTTGCTGTTCTGTATTTCTTCTACAGATTGTGCACGAAGCAGTGGGAGGCTGAATGTCAGCATAACAAGAAGTAGCAGTTTTCTCATATTGTTTGTTACGTTATAAGAGGTTCATTTTCTTGCAAAAGTAATAACTTTTTTATAATTATGCGATTAAAGTCGATCTCTTTTTTATTCACCTTCCGGCTTTATTTTGTCGAAAATTTGGAAAAGTTCTTCTACTGATTCTGTTCTTAGCATGGCAATACGGGTTTCCCGGAAATTTGGAATGCCTTTGAACAAGGGTGTTGCAGCCAGATGGCGGCGTATGTGTATGATACCCCGGCGTTCGTCCAGGCGGGTTACACTGTTGAGTACCTCTTCGCGGAGTACGTTTAGATACCATTCGAAAGTTTCGGGCGGCAGTTCGTTACCTGTTTCTAAAAAGTGTTTTACTTCGCGGAAAATCCACGGCCGGCCGATGCTGCCGCGACCGATCATGATGGCATCCACTCCGTAGCGGTCAAAGCATTCCTTTGCCCGTATGGCCGAGGTGATGTCACCGTTGCCAATGATCGGGATGTGCATGCGCGGGTTGTTTTTCACTTCGCCGATCAGCGTCCAGTCGGCTTCTCCCGTGTACATCTGTGCACGGGTACGTCCGTGGATGGCCAATGCGGCAATGCCGCAGTCTTGCAATTGTTCGGCCAGATCGACGATGATCTTATGGTCGGCATCCCAGCCCAGCCGGGTTTTTACGGTAACCGGTATTTTCACGGCATCTACTACGGCACGGGTGATTTCAAGCATTTTCGGAATATTCTGCAACATTCCGGCACCGGCGCCTTTTCCGGCTACTTTCTTTACGGGGCATCCAAAGTTGATGTCCAGTATGTCGGGACGTGCTTCTTCTACGATTCGTGCGGCTCCTACCATGGCTTCGGTGTCTTTACCGTATATCTGTATGGCAACGGGGCGTTCTTCATCGCAAATCGTGAGCTTCTGCGTGGTTTTATTGACCGAACGTATCAGTGCGTCGCTCGAAACGAACTCGGTGTATACCATATCTGCTCCAAACTTTTTACACATCAGACGGAAAGCGGGATCGGTCACATCCTCCATCGGGGCTAAGAAAATAGGGTGTTCACCCAAATCTATATGGCTTATTTTCATTTGTTGTTTACTTAATTATGCGGTTTACGATTGAAGTAACTTTCTTTATCGCTGCAAAAATACGGATTAAATTGTACCTTTGCATCATGATAAATCTATTTTCAATCGTAAATTATGAATATAAATGACTTTGAGATAATGGCTCCGGTGGGTTCCCGTGAGTCGCTTGCGGCAGCTATTCAGGCGGGAGCCGATTCCATTTATTTTGGTATTGCCAATCTGAACATGCGTGCCCGTTCGGCCAATACTTTTACGATTGACGACTTAAGGGAGATTGCCCGTACCTGTGACGAACATGGGATGAAGAGTTATCTGACGGTAAATACGATCATATATGATGACGATCTGGAGCTGATGCGCACCATTGTGGATGCGGCAAAGGAGGCCGGTATTTCTGCCGTGATTGCTGCTGATGTGGCGGTGATGAGCTATGCCCGTCGGATCGGTCAGGAGGTGCATCTTTCTACTCAGTTGAACATATCGAATGTGGAGGCGTTGCGGTTTTATGCACAATTTGCCGATGTGGTGGTGCTTGCCCGTGAATTGAATCTGGAACAGGTGGCCGAGATCTACCGTCATATCCGGGAAGAGAATATTTGTGGTCCTTCGGGGGCACAGATACGCATCGAGATGTTCTGTCACGGTGCATTGTGCATGGCAGTTTCGGGCAAATGTTATCTTTCATTGCATGAGATGAACAGTTCGGCCAATCGGGGTGCTTGCATGCAGGTGTGCCGCCGTTCTTATGCGGTGCGCGATAAGGAGACCGATGTGGAATTAGAGGTTGATAACCAGTATATTATGTCTCCTAAAGATTTGAAGACCATCCACTTCATGAATAAGATGATGGATGCCGGTGTGCGGGTATTCAAAATAGAAGGCCGTGCTCGCGGGCCGGAGTATGTACGTACGGTGGTGGAGTGCTATAAGCAGGCCATTCAAGCCAATCTGGAAGGCACGTTTACCGATGAGAAGATCGCTGAATGGGACGAACGTCTGAAAACAGTGTTCAACCGTGGCTTTTGGGACGGTTATTACTTAGGGCAACGCTTGGGTGAATGGACGAGAAATTATGGTTCGGCCGCTACGGAACGCAAAATTTATGTGGGGAAAGGAATCCGGTATTTCAATAACATTGGGGTTGCGGAGTTTTTGGTGGAAGCGGCTGAGCTGAATGTGGGTGATAAGCTGTTGGTGACCGGTCCGACTACCGGTGCGCTGTTTGCCACACTTGAGGAGGCTCGTGTAGACTTAAAGCCCGTGCAGACCGTAAAAAAAGGAGAGCGTTTCTCCATGAAGCTGGATAAAGTACGGCCGAGCGATAAGCTCTATAAACTCGTTTCAACGGAAGAATTGAAGAAATTTAAAGGAATTGAATAATAATGTGTCAATGTGCCAATATGTCAATGTGCCAATTTTCCCTGCGGCATATGTTATGACAGCGTAGCCAATTGGCACATTGGCATATTGGCACATTATTTAATTGACAAATTATTTTTTATGGATAAATATATTTATGAACTGGAGATGAAGGTGCGCGACTATGAGTGCGACCTGCAGGGCATTGTTAATAATGCCAATTATCAGCATTATTTGGAGCACACCCGTCATGAGTTTCTTTCTTCTGTCGGAGTTAGTTTTGCCGTACTTCACGAGCAGGGTGTCGATCCTGTTGTAGCCCGTATCAATATGGCTTTTAAAACTCCTTTAAAGAGTGGTGATGAGTTTGTCTCTAAACTTTATATGAAGAAGGAAGGGATCAAATATGTATTCTATCAGGATATCTTTCGTAAAAACGATCAGAAAGTAGTGGTGAAATCAACGGTTGAGACGGTCTGTGTGGTGAACGGACGTTTGAGTAACAGCACATTGTTTGATACCGTTTTTGCACCTTACCTCTGATGAGTAGTCCTGAAGAGTGTATTTGCAGCATTGCCTTGACGCAGATTCCGGGAATTGGGCATATTTGGGCCAAGAAGTTGCTGGATGGGGTTGGAAATGCTGTTGATGTGTTTCGCTATCGAAAAGAACTTCCCGATTGTTTGCCCGGTGTCAATAGCCGTGTGGTAGAGGCTTTAGATTGTCCGCAGGCTTTGTCGCGTGCTACACAGGAGTTTGAATTTGCAGAGAAGAATCATATTTCGTGCCTTGCTTTCACTGACGAGCGATATCCCTCCCGTCTCCGTGAATGTGATGATGCTCCTGTCGTACTCTTTTTTAAAGGTGCGGCCGATTTGAATTCTCTGCGTGTCATCAATATGGTAGGTACTCGTAATGCTACCGATTATGGAAAACAGCTTTGTGCTTCTTTTCTTCGTGATCTGAAGATCCTCTGTCCGGACGTACTTGTGGTAAGCGGCCTTGCTTACGGTATCGACATTCATGCCCATCGCGCTGCTTTGGCCAATGATCTTTCTACGGTCGGAGTATTGGCACACGGTCTCGACCGTATTTATCCTTCTGTCCATCGGAAGACGGCTGTTGATATGCTGCAAAAAGGCGGTCTTTTAACGGAGTTCCTTATCGGAACCAATCCTGATAAGCATAACTTTATAAGTCGTAACCGTATTGTGGCAGGTATGTCCGATGCCACAATTGTGGTGGAATCTGCTTCTAAAGGAGGCTCGCTGATTACTGCCGACATTGCCGAGAGCTATCATCGCGACTGTTTTGCTTTTCCCGGCCGTACGATGGATGCCTCTTCTATCGGCTGCAACCAGTTGATCCGGGATAATAAAGCGGCTCTTCTTCTGTCGGCCGAAGATTTTGTAAAGGCTATGGGCTGGGGAGTTTCCCCTGTCTTTTCAAAAACGGAAAGTATTCAACGAAGTTTGTTTCTTGAATTGTCGGAAGAAGAACAACAGGTTGTTTCTATTCTTGACAAGCAGGGCGATCAGCAGATAAATACGTTAGTGGTAAAAGCGGATATTCCTGTGCATAAGATGAATGCCATACTTTTTGAGTTAGAAATGAAAGGGGTAATACGTGTATTGGCAGGCGGTATGTATCAACTGCTTCGGTAAAGAGCAAAAAAAAGGAGCAACGCCTTGCTCCAACCTTTGTTAACCTTAAATCTAATACTATGAAAAAAATCACATTGCAAATGTAAAGTTTTTGCCTGTTCCCACCAAATTTTATTCTTGATATTGGTTCTCTTTTAATTTCTTTCACGGTTTTTCACTGTTATCGTACACGAATGCACTCAGGATAGGTATATTCAATGTAATTTAAGCTCTTTATCCCGAAGAATCGGGAAAAGTGAATGTGCATAAGAACATCGTTTATGGAGGATAAATACAGTTTGATTTGCGAACAATAGTCCTATGGCAGGGTTGCGTACAAGTCTGTTTGAGAAATGTTGTGATTTCAGATACGTGTAAGTGCATGGAGACGGAAGAGCGGGAACGGCCCTTCACTCTGTATCACCGATGAATAGGGAGTTTGATTAAAAAAGGTGAAGCCTGTGAAGGGGGGCGAAATATATAGAATAAGCATGCTGAAAAATAAAAAACGTTTGCCGGAAAAAAGATGTTACGTCTTTTTTTGAAACTTGTACATCTTTCTCTTGAAACCTGCTACATCTTTTTTTGAAAGATGCTACGCTTTTTAAAAAAGATGCTACGCTTTTTCACGCAGAAAGTTAACGGGCTGAAGTTGTAAAGTTGCAAATATCTTCCAATCGTTTCACGAACCCTTTCAGTACCGTAAAATAGTTGCCGGAGTGTTGCTTAAGTTCATTTTCATCTTCTATATTTGTTGCATCGAGATAATCGGTAGATGCAAAACAAGAGAAATTTATTCATGAAAAAGTAATGTCTTTCGTATTGTATTGGAGGAATCTCTTTTTGGGTAGATATGGCATTTATTAAAGATAAACGCGACTGTTACGGCAATGAATTGGAGGGCAATGAATTGGAGAATGAAACAGGATGTATGTACCGGTGGAATTTAGAAACAAATAAAACAATAATATAAACTTTAAAAACAAGAAGTATGAAGACATTTATTTTTTCAGCATTGGCATTGGGAGTGATGGCTGGTTGCTCAAATACAGAGATTGAGGATGTGGTTGATAGTGGGGAACCGGTAGCGATTACACTGAATGCAGGAGTAGAAACAGCAGTAGTGGTAGGGACGAGAGCTGCTATTGGAACAGATGAGCTGTTTAAAGCTACAGTATTGGGATGGGAAGGTGATAATGTTGCTGATTATAAGGTCGCACCTACATGGACGGCAATATCCAGTGATATAAAAGCGTCTTCTGAAGTAACTAATAATATAACTTTAACGAATACTCAATATTATAAATCAGATGGAACCCATACTTTTATGAAAGCTTTTTATGTAAATGGTGAAACTCCTGTTGCTGATACTGATAGTTGGATTTATAACTTGACAAAGAAAGATGGAACATTAGACATCTTAATGGCATCTGCCATTAACGGTGATAAAAATACGCCTGCTGCTTCATTTGCTTTTAAGCGGCCGTTGACAAAATTGATATTTAAGGTGGTTGCCGGTGATGGATTAGCTGATAATGTAACACTTACCTCTATTGAGGTAAAAGATATGTGTGTACCTGAAAAAATAAATCTTGGTACTGATGAAGTTGTTTTTGGAGAAACGCTTGCTACGCCTTTGTCTATAGGTGTTACTGCAAGTACTTCAATAACTGCAACTGAAACACCGGTAGGGCATGCCATCATGGTAAAACCTATCGCAGGTACATTTGTTATTAGTGTGACAACAAGTACAAAAACTTATGATAATGTTACTGTAACTTTAAATTCTGTGGCAGAGCATTTAGACGGCGCAGGTGTTGCATACACTGTAACTTTAACATTTAAAGAACAGATTTCGGTCAGTGCTTCTGTTGCTGATTGGAGTGAAGGTACAGGTTCTGCTACTATTGGATAATTGTTTTTATAAATGTAGTATAATCATCTAATGAATTCCTCAAGAAAAGTTTTTATATCTTTTCTTGAGGAATTTTTTATATAATGCTTTGTGTGTAAAAATATTATTGTACTTTTGTGGAAAACATAAACAAATAAATAATATATCGTTATGTCCGGCCTCTCCACTTGTGGAGTCACGATGAACTGTTTGGAATGTCCCAAGGCAGTGACAAATTCTATTGTTCATGCTTCTCATCCGAGAGGGTTTCACAAGCCGGCTCAGAAGTGTGAAGAGAACATTATTATTTTTTTGCTTAAAGGTGAAGTTCTTGTCAATAGTCAGGAATATGCCGGTACTACATTGCGGGCCGGCGAATTTATTCTTCAGGCAATCGGTTCGAAGTTGGAGTTGCTTGTTATGGAAGACGCTGAATGTGTATGCTATAGCTTTAATAAACCTGAATTCTTTTGTGAGGAGCGTTATAATCATATAAAAACTCAAGTGACTCCTCCCTTGATCTTTTCTCCATTGAAAATAGTGCCGGAATTGAAACATTTTCTTGAAGGTTCTGCCAGCTATTTATCTAAAGACAAGATATGTCGCGAGCTATTATCACTCAAGAAAAAAGAACTTGCTTTTATTCTTAGTTCCTATTATTCCGATTATGAGTTATCCACTTTAGTACATTCATTGGCCAAGTATACCAGTAGTTTTCAATACTTTGTCCTCGGCAATCATACGAAAGTAAAAACAGTGGAAGAATTTGCCCACTTGGGTGGATATACGGTTACTACTTTTCGTCGTATATTCAATTCTGTATTTCATGAACCTGTCTATGAGTGGATGATGAAACAACGTAAAGAAGGGATCATTTACGAACTTCGCTATACGAAAGCTACCATTTCTGAGATTTGTTACAAATACGGATTTGAATCTTTACCTCATTTCTCAAATTTCTGTAAGAAAAACTTTGGAGCTTCTCCTCGCAGCATACGTTTAAGCGAATCGCAGTAAGTTTTGGGAGTATAAAAAAGGGCATCGCTTCACAGCGACACCCTGCCTAAATGGACACTCAGCAGTCTATAAAGATACACACTTGTACTTTTTGTTTATTGACTACCGGTATCCTCTCTTACATAAGGGATGATAAAATTCTATTAACGATTGGACGGAATTGTTAGCTTGTTTAAATAATTTATATTCATAATCATTTTTTTCTTTGTGTGTAACTTATTAATATAATTCCTATTACATGTGAAAACGAACAATAATATGTAATATTTAGTCGGAGTGCCGATAATATAAGAGCGTGAGACCGAAACATTACTCCTAAACGAGGCTCGACCAAAAGCCTAACTCTGGATCAATGAGTCAGCCCACACTCCCTTTATTGGTATATACGGGGAATTTATCTGTACGTATAAAAGCGTGTAGATATAACATATATATGCAATAAAGGTTGCGGGACTTTCTCTGTGCCAGAGTTCCAGAAATGAAATTGGTCGATTTCGTTTAGGCACAAATATTAGTTCGCAACAGAAGATGTACTACTGATAGTTAACGTCACCTGTGCTTGTATACGTTATGCATCTCCTTTTCCATTTGCAAATATAATGCATTAATATTATATTACAACCGATAATAATCTATTTATTTTCTTAATTCCTAAGAAAAATGGTTAACCTTGTTTTTAAGAAAACATCTTTTTCTATCATAGAGACAAGTTTATAGGTGAAATAGAACAGGAATATATGCTTATTTTTATGAAAGAAAGTGTCTTGATTTTACGATGAAAAGCTTATACGAATCCGTAGCGGCTATTCTATGGATTAGTGAATATTCAAAGTTTTTTTCGGTCGGTTCTATTTGATGCGGAAGTAAAGGACTGGTCCTAAAGAAAGAACTCCTTTAAATGTATTTTGCAATCTTTTAAAATCATTTTAGAAAGTATTACCGTCAATGCGAATAGCAAGTTTTACGTGATTTCTCTCTTTATTTGCAAACTCTGAATGGTTAATCCTGAAAGACAGTATCCTATGTTGAATTTTAAATTTAGTATTATGAGACATTATTTTACAAGTAGATTGTTTCTATTTTTGTTTGTTCTATTCGGCTGCGTGATGGCAACCAACGGGCAGAGTCTGAAAACCGTTAAAAATTGGAATTTCTTATCGTGGAGTGAAACAACTTTAGCTAATCTGGGGGCAGATGCCACCAGCTGGGAAGCAGAAATTGACGCTGAGACGCAAGTTCTTAAGCGTTATAAGAATTTAGAGACGGTGGATGCCAAAAATGTCCTGAAAGCTAATGGGGTAGTGATTGCAGAGACCGATGGCATTCTCTTTCCTGCACTGACCAAAGGAAATTTGAGTCTTCGTATAAATATGGGTGATGATGGTATCCAGTTAGGAAGTAAGAATCTGGAAGTGACAATCAAAGAACTGAAAGCTGGACAGCATGTTACCATTATTCTGAAAAGTGCGAATGCGACAAGTGGACGTGGTATCAGCGCCATAACGAACATGACAGGTACGGTGGGATCTGACACTTATAAGACCGGCAATGATGGTGAAAATACTTATGAGTTAGTAGTCGCTGCTGATGGTGATGTGAAGTTCAAATACAATGAAGGTGTTATCTTGAAAAGTATTACAGTATCCGAAGAAACGGTTGCACGTAAAGTAGCTTATATTTATGATTCTTCTTATGCCGGTTATGTACTCGATGAAGACCCTGTACATGCTGCATTGATTGACGCCTATGAGGTAACGGATATCGATGTGAAATCTTTAGATGGTTCTACGGTAAATGAATTACTTGGTTATGATCTGGTATTTTCTTCTGAGGCTGTTGGCGGTAAACATGCGTATGGGTTGAAGTTGGAGACCGTTGTAAATAAAGTGCCTATGCTCAATCTGAAGTCATTCTATTATTCTTCAGACCGTTGGGCATGGGCTACGGGGCAGAATCCGGATAAAGGAACTAATACGATGATTATATTGGAAGCTTATCGTAATCATGCTATTTTCAATGGAGTGGCCATCGCAGAAGACGGTACATGTGTTATTTTTACCGAGAGCGATGCCAGCAACAATCAAGTGCAAGCTTATAAAGATCCGGGTGCAATCATTGCTGATGACATTGTTATGGCAAAAGATGGAACAGGCACTTATAATACCATTCATGAACATGGTACGACAAATAAGTATATGTTGATACCGTTTGCCAGTAATCTGATCAGGGGGATTGATGCCAATGCAATTAGATTGTTGCTGAATGCGGCCGATTATCTGATTGCCACGAAGGAAGTATATGTTGAGCCGTCGGATCCGGTAGCTGCTCCGGTTATTTCGGATGTTGTTAATGGAAACGCTAAAACAGTGACTATTACTACTGCAACAGAAGATGCCGCGATTTACTATACTTTGGACGGTACTGTTCCTACTATTGAAAGTATCCTATACACGCAACCATTTGATGTTTTGAAGCCGTGTTCGGTAACGGCTTTTGCTGTGAAAGAAGGAATGCTCGATTCAGAAGTAGTGTCGAAGGATATTGAGAACGAAAATTATATTGCACGAAACAAAACGTTGTTATGGGCCAATTTCAAGGATCAGCCGGAAGAATGGGGAGTAACCGGGGATATAATCGGTTCCGGAAAGACGGATGAAAAGACAATCGCAGGATTTATAATCGGAAGCAAGGGGCAGCGTGTTAATCTGCAGGCTACAGGTGTGTCCGAAAAGATCGGTGATACTTACGGTCCCGTTACAGAAGAAGATATGGGAGCGACAAGCTATGCAATGTCTTTCCTTACAGGCTCTGCCAGTGGCTATATAATTACTCCGTCTGTAGTAGCCGGACCTTTTGATGTTGCTATTTGGTGGTGTACGGCAAAGAGTGCATCTTACACTGAGAAATTGACTATATCTGTGAAAACTGCGGATGCAGAGGAGTGGACAGAACTTGAAACGATCTCTAATAAAAGTTATAAGAGTGTTCGTAAGCAAATTGTATCTTATGATGGAACAGAGCCTGTACAAGTTAAGATAACTTGTGCTTCCGGAAACGGCTCTAACAACAATGCAATGATATTCGATGTTAAGTTGTTGGGCGAAGGGGCAGATCCGGTAGCTACTCCGGTTATTTCGGCAGAAGCAAATGGAAATGCCAAGACAGTAACCATCACTACGGATACGAAAGATGCTACTATCTATTATACGATTAATGGAACAGATCCTACGATTGCCAGCACGCAATATACAGAACCTTTTGACATCTTGAAGCCTTGTACAGTAAAAGCATTTGCCGTGAAGAAAGATATGGCAGATTCGGATATAGCTTCGGAAGATATTGAGAATGAAAATTATATCGCACGGAATAAAACCCTGTTGTGGGCCAACTTCAAGAACCAACCGGAAGAGTGGGGAATAACCGGGGATATAATCGCTTCCGGAAAGACGGATGAGAAAACGGTTGCAGGATTTATAATCGGAAGTGAAGGCCAGCGTGTAAACCTCCAGACTACCGGTGTTTCTGAAGAAATAGGCGGAAATTATGGCCCGGAGACAGAAGCTGATGCCGGTGCGTCGGGTTATGCCATGTCATTCTTGACAGGAACGGCCAGCGCTTATATGATTACTCCTTCTGCCGTAGCCGGACCGTTTGATATTGCTATCTGGTGGTGTGGTGCAAAATCAGCTTCCAATACGGAGAAGTTGACCGTATCGGTGAAAACGGTGGATGCTGAAGAATGGACAGAACTGGGAACACTTTCTAATGATGCTTATAAGAATATCCGTAAACAAGTGATTTCTTATGAAGGAACAGAACCGGTATTGGTTAAGTTTGCTTCTGCTTCGGAAAACGGAAAGAACAATAATGCGATGATATTCGATATTAAATTATTAGGTGAAGGTGAAGATCCGGTACTGCCGGTGGCTACTCCGGTCATTACGACAGAAGATACTGCCGATGGGAAAATGGTCACGATTGCTTGTGAAACAGAAGATGCGGCTGTCTACTACACTTTGGATGGCACTGAACCTACAGTAGAAAGTAGTCTTTATGCAGAACCGTTTGAGACGAAATCATCTTGCACAGTGAAAGCTATCGCAGTGAAAGAGGGTTTCCCCGATTCGGAAATTGCCGAACTGGATATTACTATCGCTACTTCCATTATTTCTGAAACAGCTTCTAAAGTTATCTTATCCCGCTCTTATTTCACTGTTGGCGGAGTGAAGCTTGAAGCTCCGGTGAAAGGATTGAATATCGTAAGAACGGTGTTTGAAGACGGGGTGATCGAGATGTCCAAGGTAATAGTAGAATAGTTCACAATTTCTCTTATTCAATAGGTATATATAAAAATCCCTGCCGGATGACCCGGCAGGGATTTTCTGTTATTAATCAAATGCTAAGTTATACGCTTAGTCTTTCAGTTTTGCGAGGATGAAATCGCGGTTCAAACGAGCGATGTTGCTGATAGAAATGTTCTTCGGACATTCAGCTTCACATGCACGGGTATTTGTACAGTTACCGAATCCGAGTTCGTCCATCTTAGACAACATGGCTTTTGCGCGGCGGGCAGCTTCTACCTTTCCTTGCGGAAGCAGGTTCAACTGGCTGACCTTTGCCGAAACGAACAACATAGCCGAACCGTTCTTACATGCAGCTACACAAGCACCGCAACCGATACATGCAGCAGCATCCATAGCTTCGTCAGCAATGTCTTTGGAAATCAAGATAGCGTTAGCGTCTTGTGGAGCGCCGGTATTTACGCTTACATAACCACCTGCCTGCATGATTTTGTCATAAGCAGAACGGTCTACCATAAGGTCGCGGATTACCGGGAAGCCGGCGGAACGCCAAGGTTCTACAGTGATTGTATCGCCATCTTTGAAACGGCGCATATACATCTGGCAGGTAGTGGCGCCTGTTGCAGGACCATGTGGATGTCCGTTGATGTACAAAGAGCACATACCACAGATACCTTCGCGGCAGTCATGGTCGAATACGATCGGTTCACCACCATCGTTAATGATTTGTTCATTCAGGATATCCAGCATTTCGAGGAACGAAGTATCGCCCGGGATATCTTTCATTTGATATGTTTCAAAAGCACCTTTTGCTTTCG